>WNFR01005505.1_pt1 | contig 20678 bp, 18 predicted proteins | sample 5400221 | NCBI WGS metagenome assembly WNFR01 (sample SAMN13153357, study PRJNA577476) | soil metagenome | isolation source: 40 cm soil under Madrone tree | place: USA:California | collected 2016-06-14 | reverse complement strand
TGCCGTCCGCCAATGAGCCAGCGGCAACAGTTTCAACACAAAGAAGATAAGTGGTGAGCCGGGCAGGACTCGAACCTGCAACCCGCTGATTAAGAGTCAGCTGCTCTACCATTGAGCTACCGGCCCACGAACCTTTGATCATATCACGAGTGTATTATTTTCCGAGGCATCGAGCTTCCGTCGCAGCGACGCATTTGCGGTAGGACAGGCACTCTTGCCTGTCCGGTTTGAATGCGTGGGCATCGTGGCGACGATCCGCCGAACGTTCAGTCTGCGCGTAGCGAGTCCAGAGGACAGGCAGGAGTGCCTGTCCTACTAATGCCGCAACTTTTCCGCGATTTCGTGCGCCACGAAGCGCGCCCGCTCAATGTCCTCGGGTTCAAACGATATTGCCGAAACGCGCGGGTGTCCGCCGCCGCCGTATTGTTCCGCAAGGCTCGCCAGATTGTGAGTGGTTGATTCCGGATTCCACGGATTTGAGCCAACCGAAACTTTAGAGCGAGTTGGCGACGCGATTACGCTGACCGAATACCGCGCCTCCGGGTGCAGCATGTAGGGAATGAATTTGTTATATCCCTCCATCGCCAGGTCGCTCAGGTCAAAAAAGATCACGCCGTCTCGCACCTCGGTGCGCTCGCGCATCAGGTCGATGGACCGGTGATGCCGCTCGAGCAGCGGTCCGAGGTGACGCGCGATGATCGGCAGCTTGATCATGTCCGCCAGCGAAAGCTCGGACAGATACGGAATAATTTGCGGCACGAGACCTTCTTCCGGCGCAGCTTCAATCACCAAAGCCAGTTGCGTCGCAGGTTCGGAAATGGCCACCGCGGATTCCGGCGTTTCATATTGTGCGCCGTCGATAATGTCGCCCCAGTGCACAAGCTCGGCAAGAGGCTTCACGTCGAAGCCGAATTCCGCACTGGTTACGTCCGCCAGCAGCTTGGTACAAGATTTATATTCGGGCTTGTAGAATTTGTGTCCGCTGCGATCGTGTCGGAAATGTTCGGCGTCGGCGGGCGTAAGAAAAGCGCTCTGGTGATGGTCAAACCACCAGGTCACGCGCGGCGAACTGGAATATTTAAAATCGACGATGGCGTTTTCGTCGCCATCAAACAGTCCCGGCTCGAAAGGCTGCCGGGCGCGGTGCGTCATCCCCGTAAAATGGAATTCCGCGCCCGGGTGGACGCGTTCGCGGAAGAAACGATAGAACACGGCCGCCGACGCCGCCCCATCGAAGCATCGATCGTGATAGCACAGACGAACCTTGACTGGATTTGTCACCGACCGCACCCGCCTCCGTTCCATCCAAGAGCACACCACACCAGCAAAGCCATAAAAGATGTAAGGGAACCGCAGGAATGTCAAGACGAAATCGGAGGGGAGGATAGCCGGGGATGTTTCGTCCTTCAGCCATGACTTGCCGATCAGGCGCCAGACAAAATCGCAACTGGAACTTCCGTTAGCATGCGCCGGCCATTCCGAAGACGCTCTATGCGGCCCTGGCGCTTCGGCGACTTGGAGCCCGCAAAAAAAGATCTCTATTTGCCGGCGAAACTCTGCGCAATTCCCGCAGCCACCGGCACTTGAAACTTTTCGCCCTGATAAGCCTTCACCATCAGCAGGATCCAGAGGATCAGCGTGAGCAGGTTGATCAAGGAATATAACGCGGCACCGACTCCGAATGTGCCCCATCCCCCCATCATCACTCGCGCGCCAAACAGGATCCCGATGATGATATTGATGATGTGCAGCCCTCCAAAAACGACGATGGATTGCGCGGCATGAAACCGCACATACGGCCGCTTGTCGATCAGGAAGAAGATGATCCCCGTAACCCAGCCCAGGACGTAGCACAAGAGCCCCGCGACGTTCTCGGCCATGCCCGATCCGGCACTATGCGAAGTTTGCGACATTTGTCCTCCAGTTTGCGCCTGTCCGCATTTCGGGCAGAACGCAACTCCAGTTGCTACTTCACTACCGCACTGGCTGCAAAATGCCATCGGATGCCTCCCTCTGCGTGTCGCTCAAGAAGCAAAAAGACCATCACAGTGCCCGAAGGCTATCACTAGAGACCTCCACGAACAAGTAAAGTTAAATTGTAGAAGTAAAAAGTAGCGGTCAGTTCGAAAATCACCGAAAACACGAACGGCGAAGCCATGGCAATCCCGGTGTTATACTATCGCGCGACGCGGAAGTGGCGGAATTGGCAGACGCGCCAGCCTTAGGAGCTGGTGGCCGAAAGGCCGTAGGGGTTCGAGTCCCTTCTTCCGCACCAAAAATATGCAATCGCCCCTTTATTTCAAGCAAACCATCCCTGCTAGCGTTTAAAAAAGTTGACGGAAAGCTGCAACGATTTGCAGGGGGCGCAAGGAAAATCAAATATGATAGAGTCGGCTAGCGGACGTCTGGCGTCTATAACGGCTGCCCTACTATGAATACAAACAATTTAACAGAGCGGGGCGGAACGCGTTCCTTCGTGCTCGCGCCAATCTTAGAAGAGCAACGAACGAAGCTGTGGATAAGTGGTGCAAAAGCGGAATACATGCAGAATGGCCGGGAAAACCCTGTAGATTCTTATGAGAGGTTTCTCCCGGCGGATAGCTGTTGTGGCTTGGGAAAATCCTTCGCTCAAGACCTTCATCCGTAGAGAATAGCGACGAAAAAAAAGAACAGATTCTGGCGTTGCCGGCTGGAATGTGAGAAATTTATCTGGAAGCGCCCTTGGCTCAGTTGGATAGAGCGTCCGGCCCTTAAGCACGACTCCCGATTCTAACGTTTCCAGCGTGCGCCGATATAATGCGAATCAAGACGATCGAGCGAGTTGGCCAAGTCCCGGTGGGCCGTGAATGGCCCAAGGGAAAACCGTCCTCAAAATCTGACCGGCGTCGAATCTTCCTGCTGTCACCGGCGAATGCGTCGAAGATGCGAGGGAGTCTGCTCCTCGGGAACTCGACGCGCTCCGTTTTGGCTCAGCGCCTGCGCACCGAGGGAGCCTCTCTCGGAGAAATTTTCAGCTTCATCAGTGGATTGTATTTCAGGGGAAAACTGGCGTATGCGCGGGCTTATGCCGATCCGCCACCGGGAGTTCCGGGCATCCTTGTGATCACAGCTTCGGGAGGCCTGATTTCGCCCGATAAACTGTTTACGCTGGAAGAATTACGCCGGATCGTAGCAGGTAGCGTGGACGTCGCAGAGTCCCGCTATCGCGCTCCTCTCGAGAATGATGCGCGGATGCTTCGCAATTGCATGGGTACGCACTGCGAGGCCGTCCTGCTCGGAAGCATCGCCACGCCAAAATACGTCGAGCCCCTGTTGGGGATTTTGGGGGAACAGTTGATGTTTCCAGCCGAATTCGTCGGACGCGGAGATATGAGCCGAGGTGGTTTATTGTTGCGATGCGTCCGCGAAGATGCACAACTCGGGTATGTACCCGTGGCCGGGTCTGTGCGGCACGGCACCCGGCCCCGCAAGCTGCCCAAAATCGCAAGGCGCTCGGCCAAGGCTGCGCACACACCTGGTTTGTAGCATCCGATGGAAGCCATAATTTTCGTTGGGGTTCAGGGTTCCGGTAAGACTTCCTTCTACCGCCAGCATTTTCTTGAGAGTCATGTTCGCATCAGCCTGGACATGTTGCGGACACGGCGTCGAGAACAGCTTCTGCTCGCAGCTTGCCTGCAAGGCAATCAGCCGTTTGTCATCGACAACACGAATCCGTTGCCCAGCGATCGTGCACGATACATTGAGCCGGCCCGGACGGCTGGCTTTCGGGTGGTGGCATACTTTTTCGCCACATCCCTGCGTGAAGCAATACGGCGAAACAATTTGCGCGAAGGAAAGCAAAAGATTCCGATACCGGGAATTACAAGCACCTTCCGGAAACTGCAAGCGCCAACATTGGCGGAAGGTTTCGATGCTGTCTATGTCGTGACGATCTCTCCCGAGAACAAATTTGTCGTCACAACGGAACCCACGACCGAAGATCTCAACCCGCACCGTAAGATTTGATCCGTTAACCTGGAGACCTTGCAATGTTGTCCCGCTCCAAGACTCATTTGTACTTCAGCCCGACAGCGTATCCAGTCAACAGTCCATGAAAAAAGGCCTGACTAATTTCCTGGCTTGACTGGGTATAACGTTGCGCCGCTGAAGCGAGCGCCTTATAGAGTTTTTCTCTATCAACGTTGCGAGACCCTTTCGGAGTTCCCAGCTTTTGGAGCAGTACTTGTACGGCATCGTCATCGGCGATGGAAAACTTGTGATTATGTTTCGCAGATGTTTGGGGCATTGACTCCTCCTTTAAGAGCGCTGACGGCGATTGGATCATCCAGAACAACAAGCTTCGTTTCAATCATCGTGGCCGTCGATGCCTCGTCCGAGTACTCGCTGCTTTGCGCGCAGCGCGACGCAATCCCGTCGAACCTTTGGTTTGAACCGCCCTTTTTGCGGACGCGTGCCGAGCCTGGCTACCGCGCCGGCGGGCGACACTCTGTGCGTGCCGCGAAAGGTTCTTTGGCGACGCGGCCGAACGTCCCTCACGCTTCAGCGCACTCAAAGTGGCCCGGGAGCGAGTCCTCGAAGGTTTCCGCCCATGCGATGTTCGGGCTTTTCGCAGATCACGTTGGGCCTGCGCTCTGGTGCGAGCGGATGTGCCTCGCTTTGGAGGAGGCAACTTCACTCCCGCTCGACGCGCTTTCGAGAGCCCAATCGCAATCGCCTGTTGCGGCGATTGCGCGCCATGTTTTCCCTCTCGAATGTGGTGGATCTCTTCACGCACAAATTCACCCGCCTGTGTGCTTGGTGATTTTCCCTGTTCTTCGTCTCGCCGCGCCCTTTCAACGACTTCTTCTTCCGGCATTTTTCACCTCCACAAACTACAGATACAGTCTCTGTCTCTTCGGGCAGGAGTGAAATACCGCATTTCCGGTAGGTTTGTAACTCAGGACTGTGGTGCCGCCGTTAAAGCCACCGCCGAAGGAAGCGCAGATGAGGTGGAGTCGTTCTTCGAGAGTTTTGCAACGACGTTTCGCTCGGCGGGTGTCTCTGGTGTATAAGTGCCAATCGAAATCCTGGTTTAAAAATTTAGGTTAGGGGCAGACGCTAATGACTCAAGCGGTAAGGAAAAGCGGAGAAGCGTGCCGGCATAATCCTCTGCCACGGATACACAGGAGTACGGAATCTCTATCTGCCTGAGATTGCGCGCCACTTCCGTGCTGCCGGCTACGTCGTTCTGACATTCGACTACAAAGGCTGGGGCGACAGCGAGGGACCGAAGAGCCGCCTGGCGCCCTATAGCCGCGTTGCCGACGTGCAGGCCGCGCTCACTTTTCTAGCCGAGCGCAAGGAAATCGAACCCGGGCGACTCGGTCTGTATGGCACGAGCTATGGCGGGGCCACGGTCGTTTGGGTCGCCGCAATCGATTCGCGTGTCAAATGTGTCGTGTCCGTGGTCGGAATTGGCAATGGCGCGCGATGGATGCGCAGCGTCCGCCGACCAGACGAATTCCACGATCTGATGCGACGGTCGGCGGCGGACCGTGTCAACCGGATGCGCACCGGCAGGTCAGAGTTCGTGAATCGCGATGAAGTCCTGTTGCCGGACCGAGAATCCGCCCAGCTTTCGGCCGCCGCCCGGCGCAATGTCGCCGCCGCGGTAAGCGAAATCCCATTGGAATTCGTCGACGATACTCTGAACTTCAATCCCGAATGGGTGGTCGGCAAAATTGCGCCGCGACCGATTCTGTTCGTTACCACAGACGATGATCGCCTCGTGCCTCCTCAGGAGACCGAAGCGATGTATGCCCGGGCCGGCGAACCAAAGAAACTCGTCGTGCTTAAGGGCTATGGTCACTACCACGTGTACGCTGGGGAAGCTCTGCGCCAGGTCATGGACGCCAGCATCTCTTGGTGTCAGCTGCACCTTCCCGCGAAGCAAACCCAAGCCGCAAGAGCGCGAAAGGCCTAACGGGTCGGCGGGCGCCGCAAATGAAGACCCATCTTAGTATCAGCTATCAAATCTGCCGAGTGTTTTATGAAGAATGCCGCCCGTCTGGATATTTCGTCGCGTACTGGGCGAGGGCATCATCAATGATGGGATAAGCCGCTGCTGCGGGCAGGATTTCGTCCACTTCCACCACCTTATGCTCCAATTGCTTGTAATCCTGAAAAAACCTGCGGACCATAACTAATCTGTGCTGCGGCAATTCGCCGGCCTCATGATAGGAATTGTATTCGGGATCCGCCGTCGCAACCGCAATGATCTTGTGGTCCTGCTCTCCTGAGTCGATCATGGTCATCAGACCGATGGCCCGCGCATGTATCACGGTCAACGGCACCACAGGCTGCTGGCAAAGCACCAGGACATCGAGAGGATCATGGTCTTCGGCCAGTGTGCGGGGAATGAACCCGTAATTCGCGGGATAAAAAACGGCTGAATAAAGCACGCGGTCCATTCGGATAAGTCCGCTTCCCTTATCGAGTTCGTATTTGATGTTGGATCCCAGTGGAATCTCGATCACCGCGTCGAACTCGCGTGGAACCTGATCACCAGGACTGATGTCATGCCAAGGGTGCGTCATAATTGCCTTCCGAGCGGTGCGCTGTAGACATCCTGATTGTATCTGAACGTTGAACGTCGAAGCGAGATTCGGCTGCACTCCTCGTCGCGGACCCTAGGGTCAATACTGTATTGACGCAACTTTTGCGCAGGCCGAAACTCCTGATCGTTCCGCGCGGACTTCCACTTCGTACGCGGAAAACTATCCAACCGAGTGAAAAGGAGGAAACATGCCAATCGGAATGTTGCTAACGTGGTCCGGCTTCACAAAGGAACAGTACGACAAAGTCACGGATATTCTTGATCTTGCCACGAAACCACAACCGGGCATGATCTTTCACTGCGCCGGTCAGGCCTCCGGCGGATGGCGAGTGTTTGACATCTGGGAATCGCAGGAAGCGCATGATCGATTCATGAAAGATCGTCTGAGTCCCGCGTTCGAGAAGGCCGGCATCCAGGGCCCTGGACCGAAACCCGAATTCTTCCCGATTCACAATGCTCTCGTGTCCGACATCAAGGCGTTGAACACTCGTTCGAGAGGCGTAGGGAGCCGATAGCAAATCGAATAGAGATTCGGGTGGCGGTTACGCCCGGTGGGTAGCGTATCTGTCTCGCGGCTGCGAACTGACAACTTCTCTCTCGACCATTTACTCAGCGATGCTCGTGTGCGTGAGATCGCGACCTGGAAGAATTGAAGAAGAAATAAGCTGTGCTCCCTGCCCTCGACACAACGGGTTTGCTAGCTCAGTGGGCCTCACTGGAGACGGGTGAAGCGGCAGCCGAATCTTGTTAATCGCCGAGGCACAGTCAAACCAAAGTACTTTCGACCTCCATTGGCGAAGAGAGCTAACCTGAGATCGTGCCGGTCAAGAACCAGTCGCGTCGCGAGATCAATCAGGTTTGCTTTCTACTGTTTCTCGCCTTGGCAACCTATGCCAATTCCCTTCTGAACGGCTTCATCTACGATGACTCCCAGCAAATCCTGGAAAATCCATACGTGCATAGCTTCAGGCACGTGCGAGAGATTTTTACGACCTCCGTATGGTCCTTTCAGGGAGCAGAAGGAATCCTGAGTTACTATCGCCCATTGATGACGTTTGGTTATATGATCTGCTGGAAATTCTTCGGCTCTGTCCCGCTCGGATACCACATCGTAAGCGTCGTGATGAACGCAGTCATTGTTCTTCTTGTATTTTTCGTCGGACGACGATTGTTTCGCGATGACGTGGTGGCTTTTGCCGCCGCCGCGATTTTTGCGCTTCATCCCGTGCACACTGAGTCCGTCGCGTGGGTTGCGGGCGTCACCGATCTCGAACTCACCTTCTTTTATCTCCTCACCTTCTGGTTGTTTCTCGACATTTCGAGGGTTGGGACTCCGCAAGTCTGGCTTCGCAGCATCCTTATGACGGCAAGTTTCGGACTCGCGCTTCTCTCCAAGGAACAGGCCGCGACTTTGCCCGTGCTGGCAACCCTGCACGAGCATTTCTACCGCGACGATCACGCTGCAACTACTTTCTATCAAAAGTTTTCGCGCTACGGAGCGCTATGGGCGACCGTTAGTGTGTATTTACTCGCTCGCTCTCATTTACTCGGAGCTTTCCTTCCAGGCACCCGGCACGAAAGCGTTTCCTACTACGAAGTCATACTCTCGGCTGTATCGCTGGTCGGCAAGTACATCGGAAAACTTCTTTGGCCGGTTCACCTTGCTTTGTTCTACGATATTCACAAAAGCACCAGCCTGTTTCAGCCTACGGTAATTCTCGGACTTGTATCACTTGCCGTTTGTTGTCTTCTGTTTATTTGGACGGGAATGCGGGGTCCCGCGTCATTCGCGGTGGTATGGTTCCTGCTTACGCTCGCGCCCGTTCTTAATATGCGCTGGATGGTAAGCAACGTCTTTGCGGAACGCTACCTCTACCTGCCGTCGGTAGGTTTCAGTTGGCTTGCCGCGTATGGAGTGAGAAAGCTGTGGTTGCTCCTTGATCTCCGGCCCGCTGTTTGGCGCGGGGCGCTGGCGTTTTCCTTAGGCGCGCTTGGAATCGTTTGTGTCATCAAAACTGTGCGCCAAAATATGGTTTGGCGCGATCAAGAGACCTTCATCCGTCATTCTCTCGCCTCGTCCTCGGATGGCGGGTTCACTCGCGCGAACCTCGGGGCCATCGATTGGGACCGAGGAGATGTGGCGGGCGCGGAGCGTGAATGGCTTCAGGCTTTCAGCGAGCAGCCAAAGAATGCGATCCTGCTGGAAGATCTGGCGCTGCTGTGCGCCAAGCAACAGCGGAGTCTGGAGGCGATCGACTATTTTCAGCGCGCGATTCAACTTCAGCCCAACTATTTGCACGCCCATTTAACTTTTGGAAAGTTTTATCAGGATCTGGGGCGGCTGGCTGACGCCGAAAAGGAATATCGCACGGCTGTGCGGCTTTCTCCGTTAAGCATTCAAGCGCGAAATGATCTGGGTGAACTGCTGTTTAACGAGGGGCGCGTGGCCGAAGCCGCAGTAGAATTCCAGCGTTCGATCGATATCGATTATTCAGGCGTCGCATTTGACCGCCTTGGCGACATCAATTTAGGGTGGGGAAACGGAAAACAGGCCGAATGGGCCTATGCCCAAGCCGCCTCACTTAATCCGTTCGATACCCATGCTCACTTCGGCTTGGGCAAACTGTACAGAGCGAACGGCCAGGTCACTGAAGCCATTCGCGAATACGAAGCGGGCTTGCAGACTGATCCGTTCAATGCCGAAGGGCTCGCAGCTGTAAACCTTCTCAAGCCATAGTTTGGTGGTCGATTGGCTCGCGAAGCTAGTTGATGGACTCATCGCTACGGGTTCTGCAAACCTCGGAAGAAAACCGTGCGCTTGAGTAATTCTGTCAGCCCATATCCCGCCAGCAAAAGTGATACCCACATGATTGGGTCGCGGTACCGCGGTTCGAATTGGACGGTGTAATAAATGAGCGGATAAACAAGCAGTGTTCCGCCGAGAAACCACGCGATTTCCCGCTTACGAATCCATAATTGCACGAATCCAAAGACCGAAATCAATGTTGTGGCCCAGATGGCCGCGGGAAACCGGCGGAAGGGTGCCAGTCCCTTCACCGGGAACCAGAATAAAACGAATCGTTGTGCGGTCAATAAGGCAAAATGTTTGGGATGCTGGGCAATCCAGCCGAGAGCTCGATGAAGCTGCATCTGATTAAACTGGTACTCACCCATCGTTGCAATCTGCTTTGTAAGTTCAAAATTTCGGCTCGGGTGCACGATCCTCTGGCAGCCGGACTCCAAATTTTCGCGGAGCGTGGCAGCGGCGCAGTCGTTGTTCGAAACAGATAGCTCGAGTCCCATGTTGTCGCGAATCAGGAAATAACCGCCGAGGCGAATCTTGTTTCGGACGATCCACGGCGCACAGACTACGGCCGCAATCCCAATGATGATTCCGCATTCCTTGAAAATCGTACGGTGCTCGCCCGGCGGTGACGAAAGTGAAGCAGCCAGAGCCCAAGCGGCGAGCACAAGCACCGTGATAGGGTTCGTCATGATCGCCACGCCCGAGAGCATTCCAAGAAGTGAGATCCTCAACCACGTACGTCGAACATTTAGTATTTGACGGGTGAGCAGGCACAAGAGTACCAGTTCGACGCCCGTCAACAGGGATTCCCAAACGAAATCGACTGTGTACTGCGGGAAAAGTATACCCAACACGGCGCCGATGACGCCCGGCAACGTACCTAAGCCTAGTTGAGAAGAAAGCACTGGCAGCAATGCCAGTTGCACCGCTATGAAGACGAGATTGGCCGCCCAGAGCACAGTGAGGCTTGCCAGGCCGTATCCCATCGCACGAAAGATTGCGGCCAGGATTGCCGGATACACAGGCGCGAGATGCGCCGTATACCCCGAGTGGGCCTGAATGGAACCGAAGGGGTCGGCGTAGCGCCCGGTCGTAGCGAGTATGCGCGCCACTTGGAGCGTCTCGGAGCCAGATGGAATGCCCATCCAATCGAGCACGCCGCGAGTTGTATAGGCATACGAAAGAAACGCCGCGCAGAAAATCAACAGGGAGATTGAAGGAAGCGAAACCCTCGAGGCCCACGCAAGGCTCGAACGAATTGGCGACCGGAGTTCGATGGCGGAGGTGGTCACGGGTGTCGGCTGATCTCCGTTACAGTCTAGGAAACCGCGACGAGGCGCACAATCGGCAGGTGATTTAGTCTTGCGTATGAGTACTTATCCGGAAGGACGTTCGATGACCTCGGGTCTTGCGCATCAATTACTTCAAGAGGGCAACCATTTCGTTCTGTCCATCGTCAGGATTGTATCGCCCCAAATCAATGTATTTTGCGTTACAGCGTGCCGCACAGGTTGAGACGCTCAGGAAGCGTTGCTGTATACTTTTTGTGATCCGGCTTGCTAGAACGAGCAGAACAATTCGGCATCTCCATGAAGAAATCAATCATCTGGGATCGCATCCTTCCGGGAAAACGAACCGCTGGAACGGGTGCCGCCATCCTGTTGCTCGTCTTTTTAACGGGAGCGTTCTTTAAGTGGGAACAACACAGGACCCCGGTAAACGCATCGGCCTCCTATCCGCAGGAAATCAGCCGCATCACGTTTGCCGCGGCAGGTGACGTGATTCCCCACCAATCCGTGGCACAATCGGCCGCAGCACAAATGCAGAGCGCGCCCGAAACACAAAAGGAAACTTCACCCGAGCCAAAAGACAACTCCGCATCCCAGACTCCTTCCGCAGGCGGTCATGGCGGGTGGGATCTGCTTTTCGCCAATGTGGCGGATGTATTTCGACAGGCGGACTTCGGTTTCGTTAATTTGGAAACTCCTGTCGCTCCGTCTCACTCGCATGGATCGAAACCCTTTCAATTCGACGCCCCCATAAATTTATTGCAGGCCTTGAAATCGAGCGGGGTCAAGATCGTTTCCGTTGCCAACAATCACGTTTTCGACCAAGGCTATGCCGGCTTTGCCGAAACGCAAGATCATCTCCGCGAGCAAGGAATTTTCTTTATCGGCGCAGGGAGTACGGCGGAGACCGCCTGGAAGCCGGTGATTCTGGAGAAAAACGGAATCAAGGTCGGATGGCTGGGGATGACGCGCTGGCTGAATGGCGGCCGCAATCCGGAAAAAGAGAGCGATCCGCATGTAGCCTTCTTCCCCTATCCCGGCGAATCGCTGGGAGCGCCAGGCCTCGATGAAACCGCGGTTCTCGAGGCAATCAAGAGCGCACGCACGCAATGTGATTTGCTGGTGATTTCAATTCATTGGGGCGTGGAGTACGCCACGGCGCCCAACGCGAAGGACATCGACATCGCCCACGACATGCTCGACGCAGGCGCCAGCGCCGTGATTGGTCATCATCCTCACGTGTTGCAACCCATCGAAACCTATGTGACGCATGACGACCGCAGCACGGTGATCGTTTATTCGCTGGGAAATTTTATTTCCAACCAGGCGCGCACGTATGTCGGAGGGTTGACCCCGGACAAGACGGGAGAACAGCGCGATTCCCTGGTCATCAAGTTTTCCGCAATCAAAAGAGATTATGGCCCGGCGGGAATTCGCGTGGAGCTCGGTGACATGGGCATTCTTCCGGCATGGACGGAGAATAATTCGCTGCAGGTCCGCGCCAGCCACGCCAAAACTCTTTTCATCGGGCCAGTTTTTATCGACCGGGAAATTCCACGCCTTCAGGCCAGGTACGATGAGCTCGACCGCATAGGCCCGCAACTGTCACCCGAACAAAAACAGGAAATGATACAGGTTTCCAGCCGTCTTCAGATGTTAAAGCATCGCCGCGAATTGCTTCTGGCACGCACGGGAGATGAGTATGTGGTCACTCCTCCAAAACTTCCGAATCCTTAATGTCTCAGTAGGACAGGCTGTCCGCTTGTGTGTTGCACACTCTCGCACCGGACAGACAAAAGTGTCTGTCTGCCCTACTCGGTTGACGCCACCACTCGATTCCCCTATACTTCACTTCGTTGTGCCCCGCTCGCAGTTTCTTTCCCGTTTCCTTTTTCCGGACCGAGAAGCGGCAAAGAGTAGAAGTATGAATATCCGGGCGGCATCTGGACCAATCCGACACGCACCTACGCAACCTGCGAAAATGAAGATCCGACGATGACTGAAGCAACTTGCCGGCGCGAGCTGGAACTGGAAATCCCCGCTGAAGATGTACAAAAGGCAGTGGCGCGCGTGGCCAAGGAATTTGCGCGCGTTGCGCGCGTGCCGGGGTTCCGTCCCGGGAAGGCGCCCGTAACCTTAATCAGGCGGCGATTTGCCGACGACATCAAATCCGAAGTTCTGCAATCGCTCGTTCCCAATCAGATTGAACGCGCCGTAAGCGAAAACAAGATGGTGCCGATCACCCAGCCGCAAATCGACAAAGTGGATTTTGCCGAAGCCGGGCCGGTGAAGTTTCGAGCGACATTCGAGGTCTTGCCGGAATTCGAGCTGGGACAATATAAGGACCTGGAAGTTGAAATCGAAGACGTCAAGCTCGAAGACGCTGACGTGGACAAGGCTCTCGAAGAGTTACGCGACCGCGCTGCAAACTTTGTGCCCATCGAAGGACGTCCCATCGCCGACGGCGATTACGCGCAGCTTAAACTGAAAGGCATCCCGGCTGGTGGAGGCGAAGTACTGGAAGCCGACAGCGTGCTCTGCCACGTAGGCGGCGAAGAAACCATGGACGCCTTCAATACAAATTTACGGGGCGCGAACGCCGGCGAGCACAAGGAATTTGACGTTACCTACCCGGCGGACTATCCCGATGCCAAGCTTCAAGGGAAAACGTATTCGTATTCAGTTGAAATCCTGGGCATCAAGGAAAAAAAGCGTCCGGAACTGAATGACGAGTTTGCGAAAGATGTCAGTGAAGCGCAAACAGTCGATGAGTTGCGCAAGAAGATTCGTGAAAATCTCGAAGCGGCCCATAGCCAGCGGCAGAATGAACAGACGCGGGAAAAACTGCTCGCACAAATAGTAGGCGCGCACGAGTTCCCTGTGCCGCAAGCGCTCGTCGAACACCAGATGGATTCGCGACTGGAACGCACGGTGCGCTCGCTTGCCGCGCAAGGAGTCGACCCGCGCGCCGTCAATGTGGACTGGGTATCTCTCCGAAATCGCCAGAAAGATCGCGCGGTTGAGGATGTGAAGGCCGAATTGCTTCTGGACCGCATCGCCACGGCGGAAAATATCGACGTCACCGATCAAGACCTCGAAAAGCAAATCGAAGCGATGGCCCAGCGCAGTGGCGAATCGGCAACAGCGGTTCGCGCAAACTTGACAAGGCAGGGAGCGCTCGATAGGATGAAATCTAAGCTCCGGAGTGAAAAAACTCTGGACTGGCTCTGCCAAAATTCCCGGACCCGGACTAAAACTGAGGAAAAATAATGCAGTTCCCGCCGGAGTCCCCTGCGTAAACTAAAAATCAGCCATGACCTATCCTGAAAATCCGGTTCCATACGCAACAACGCTGGTGCCCATGGTGGTCGAACAGACCAACCGAGGCGAGCGGGCATACGATATTTATTCCCGCCTGCTGAAAGACAATATTATTTTTATCGGGACGCCGATCGACGACCACGTGGCGAACCTGGTGACTGCCCAGCTACTTTTTCTCGAGGCGGAAGACCCGGAGAAAGACATATCGCTGTACATTAATTCGCCGGGCGGTTCGATCACGGCAGGCATGGCGATTTATGACACCATGCAGTTTGTCCGGCCCTCGGTCGTCACCATATGCGTCGGCCAGGCCGCTTCGATCGCGGCGTTGCTCTTGACCGCGGGCGCGCAAAAAAAGCGCTTCTCCTTGCCCAATTCCCGCATCTTAATACATCAGCCGTGGATGTCGGGTCTCTCCGGCCAGGCCACCGACATTGATATCCACGCCAAGGAAATTCTGCGCATGCGCACCGTGATCAATGGACTTCTGGCCCAGCACAGCAGCCAGTCCGTTGAAAAAGTTGAAAAAGACGTGGAGCGCGATTTTATTATGTCCGCGGTGCAGGCGAAAGAGTACGGACTGATTGACGAGATCATTACCAAACACCGCTAGCGCGTTCCAAACAGTAAGCAGCGGGAAAACGCGGCGGTGTATACGGATTACGAAAAGGGGCCTACAATAATCCGCGCGGGAGAAATTCTGTCCTTGAACCGCCGGAGGGCATCACACCGTTGAGAAAACTCAGTACTGACGAACCATTGCGCTGTTCCTTCTGCCATAAGACGCAGGAACAGGTCGAGAAGCTGATCAGCTCGCCCTCTGATTACCCGCGCGCCTACATCTGCAACGAGTGTGTGAATGTCTGCGAGCAAATCCTGGAAGAAGAAAAGCGCGAACAATCGAATCCAGTCAATAAGAGGCTTCCGCGGCCTCCGGAGATCAAGGCGTTTCTGGACGGTTACGTCATCGGCCAGGATAAAACCAAGAAAAAGCTCGCCGTCGCGGTCTATAACCATTACAAGAGAATTTTTCTGAATCGCCAGCCGGGCGACGTGGAATTGACCAAGTCGAATATTCTGTTGATCGGACCAACCGGCACCGGCAAGACCTTGCTCGCCCAAACGCTTTCCCGAATGCTCGAAGTTCCTTTCGCCATCGTGGACGCTACCACGCTGACCGAAGCGGGATATGTTGGCGAGGACGTCGAGAACATCATCCTGAAACTGTTGCAAGCCGCTGATGGAGACGTGACCAAGGCGCAGCAAGGGATTATTTATATTGACGAAATTGATAAGATTTCAAAGAAGGATGAGAACCCTTCCATCACCCGGGATGTTTCCGGCGAAGGCGTGCAGCAAGCGCTATTGAAAATCCTTGAAGGCACGGTCGCGAATGTGCCGCCGCAGGGCGGGCGCAAGCATCCGCACCAGGAATTTACTCCGGTGGATACGACCAACATTCTCTTCATTTGCGGAGGCGCGTTCGTTGGCCTCGAGAAAACCATCGAACGGCGCATCGGGCAAAAATCGCTGGGCTTCCACACCGATGCGCAGCCTTCCACCGCGCAACGCCGCAATATCGAGATGCTCGAGCAAGTGCAACCCACCGACCTGATTCGTTATGGCCTGATTCCGGAATTTGTCGGGCGCCTGCCGGTGGTCGGAGTGCTGGGCGATCTGGACAAGAGCGCGCTGATGCAAATTCTGACGGAACCCAAGAACGCTCTCATCCGTCAATATCAACGGCTGTTCGAGTTTGAGAATGTGCGTTTGCGATTCGCCGACGATGCTCTCGAAACTGTCGCGGACCTGGCCCTGCAGCGCAAGGTAGGCGCGCGCGGACTGCGCATGATCCTCGAAGATCTGATGCTCGAACTGATGTACCACCTCCCGGCACAGCGCAAACTCCGCGAATTCATGGTCACTGCCGAAATGGTTCGCAGCCGCGAGATTAACTGGACACTACTCGAAAAAGCGGGCTAACCGGGAAGGCTCTGAGAGCCCGCCAAAAAATTAACCAAGGAGCCATAGCCGTTCACGGGACCCATGTTTAACCGAGAAAAAAGTGAGTTGAAACGCGTGCCGATGATGCCGGTGCGCGACCTGGTAATTTTCCCGCAGATGATGAATCCCTTCATCGTCGGACGCGAAAGCTCGTTGCGCGCACTCGAAGAAGCGCTGGCCGGCGACAAGAAAATCTTCCTCGCCACTCAACACGACGCCTCCGTCGATGACCCGAAGCCCGACGAGATCTACACGGTCGGCACTCTGGCCAACATCGTACAGAGCGTGCGGCTGCCGGACGGCAATTTGCGCGTCCTCGTTGAAGGTGTCGAGCGCGCCAAGGTCGTGCAAGTTACAACCGACGAAGGATTCTTCCGCGCCACCCTGAAAGTCATTGCCAACAAAGTTGAGCCGTCTCCCCAGGTCGAGCAGGCTGTAACTAAGGTCACGGGCCTCTTCGAGCAGTACGTGAAACTCTCGCAGAGTCTGAACTACGACACGATGATTGCCGCTACGCGCGTTGATGACGCTGCGAAGCTCTCCGATACCATCGCGTCCAACCTGCAGATTCCCGTCGAGGAAAAACAGGAACTACTCGAGAATTTCGATCCGATCGAGCGCTTGAATCGCGTCGGAGAAATTCTCGAAAGCGAAATTGAAAAGCTCAACGTGGACCGCAACATCAATACGCGCGTAAAACGCCAGATGGAACGCGCTCAGAAAGAGTATTACCTCAACGAAAAATTAAAGGCCATCCACAAGGAGCTGGGCCGCGGCGAGAAAAATGAACTCGAGGAACTAAAAAAGAAGATCGACGCCGCCGGCATGCCCAAAGATACCCACGAGAAGGCAGTCCAGGAACTGAAGCGCCTCGAAATGATGCCGCCGATGTCGGCCGAGTCGACCGTAAGCCGGAATTATCTCGAATGGCTCTTGGCTGTACCCTGGAAAAAGAAGTCCAAGGAAATCCGCGACATCGAGCTGGCCGAAAAAATTCTGGAAGAAGATCATTACGGGCTGGAAAAAGTCAAAGAACGCATCCTCGAATACTTGGCGGTGCGCCAGCTCGTGAAGAATCCCCGCGGGTCGATTCTGTGCTTCGTCGGACCTCCCGGAGTAGGAAAAACTTCTCTCGCCATGTCCATCGGGCGCGCCACCGGCCGCAAATTCGTGCGCGTGTCGCTCGGAGGCGTGCGCGATGAGGCTGAAATTCGCGGTCATCGGCGCACTTACATCGGCGCCCTGCCCGGCCAGATCATTCAGATGATGAAGAAAGCCGGCACTGTCAATCCGATTTTCGTTCTGGACGAAGTGGACAAAATGTCCACTGACTTCCGCGGCGACCCGTCGGCGGCTCTCATGGAAGTTCTGGACCCCGAACTGAACCACGCCTTTACCGATCATTACCTGGACGTCGAATACGATCTCTCAAAAGTCATGTTCGTCTGCACAGCCAACGTGATGCACACGATTCCCCAGCCTCTCCAGGACCGCATGGAAATCCTGCGCATCCCGGGATACACGGAAGTCGAGAAAACGCAGATCGCGAAACGCTTCTTGGTGCGCAAAGCTCTCGGAGCCGCGGGCCTGACCGAAGCCAATCTCACGTTTAACGACGAGGCAGTCACGCACATTATCCGGCACTTCACGCACGAAGCAGGCGTGCGCAGCCTGGAACGTGAAATTTCCAATATCTGCCGCAAAGTCGCGCGGCGTGTCGTCAAAGAAGGCAAACAGTATTCCATCGCGATCACGCCGGAGAACGTTGGCGATTTCCTGGGCGTCATCAAGTTCCGCGAAGTCTGGGCCGAGAAGCTCGGTGCTGTCCACGGAAGCGACGATCATGCAGGGCAAGGGCCGCTTGACGCTGACCGGCAAGCTTGGCGACGTCATGCAGGAATCAGCCCAGGCGGCAATGAGTTATGTGCGATCGCGAACCTCGACCTTCGGCCTCCCGCGCGATTTCTACAGGCATATCGACATCCATATGCATGTGCCCGAGGGAGCAATTCCAAAGGACGGCCCCTCGGCCGGAATCACCATCGCGACTTCCATCGTCAGCGCTTTGACGCGCACGCCGGTGCGTTGTGACGTGGCCATGACCGGCGAAATCACCCTTCGCGGCAAAGTATTGCCGATCGGCGGCATGAAGGAGAAATTGCTGGCCGCGCACCGCGTGGGGATTCGCACTGTGATTCTTCCCAAGGATAACGAAAAAGATTTAGCGGAGATCCCGGCGGAAATTCAGGCCGACTTGACGATCCGCTTCGTCGAAGACATGGATCAGGTGCTTCAAATTGCCTTGGAACGGCCGCTGGTGCCGCTGGCGCATGATGCCGTGCCGGAAGTGGCCACGAAGTTCGAAACGGAAACCGAGAGCGATCAGGAATTGACCAACTGAGGGACACCCCGGCGTGTCCGTCCCGAAGAATTGCAAAGCAATCATGAGAGTGCCGCTTTTGGGGTGTTGGACGCGCGTCGCCAGTCCGCTGTGCCATAAGTAATCTGAATTTTCCATTTTGGCTACCCCGGCCGGAAATTTATTGTACCTGCCCGGAGTCCGCCGATAAGAACGAACCCGGCCTGAGTTTCAGGCTTATCTTCAAAATGAACGCTTAAGGAAAACGAAACAATGAGCATTAGTCTTGCGGAACTGAAAGAAAAAAATATTACGGACCTGGCGAAAATTGCCAAGGACCTGGCCATCCCGGGCGCCAGCGGCATGCGCAAGCAGGAGCTGATCTTCCAGATCCTCCGCGCCCAGACGGAGAAAAATGGATTGATCTTCTCCGAAGGCGTCCTGGAATGCCTGCCCGATGGATTCGGCTTCCTGCGCGCGCCGGAATACAACTATCTGCCGGGCCCGGATGATATTTATGTTTCACCGTCGCAGATTCGCAAATTCGATCTGCGAACCGGCGACACGGTCTCCGGACAGGTGCGTCCCCCGAAGGACGGCGAACGGTATTTCGCGCTGATCAAAGTGGAAGCCGTCAATTTCGAGGATCCCGAAGTCGCGCGGAACAAAATTTTCTTCGACAACCTCACTCCGCTCTATCCCCAGGGCCGCCTGAAAATGGAAACCACCCGGGAAAATCTCACCGGCCGCGTCCTGGACCTGCTTTGTCCCGTCGGCAAAGGACAGCGGGGACTGATCGTGGCCCCGCCGCGCACCGGAAAAACCATGATGCTGCAGGCCTTCGCCAACTCGGTCACCACGAATCACCCGGAGGTTGCGCTGATCGTTCTGCTCATTGACGAGCGCCCCGAGGAAGTCACGGACATGCAGCGCACGGTGAAGGGCGAAGTCATCAGCTCCACGTTCGATGAACCGCCGCAGCGCCACATTCAGGTGGCGGAAATGGTTCTGGAAAAAGCCAAGCGCCTCGTTGAGCACAAACGCGACGTCGTGATTCTGCTCGACTCGGTTACGCGCCTTGCGCGCGCCTATAACGCCGTCACACCGCCTTCGGGCAAAGTGCTTTCCGGCGGTATTGACGCTAACGCGCTGCAGCGCCCCCGGCGATTTTTCGCCGCGGCAAGAAACGTTGAGGAAGGCGGTTCACTCACCATCATCGCCACGGCGCTGATCGACACCGGCAGCCGCATGGACGACGTCATCTTCGAAGAGTTCAAGGGCACCGGCAACATGGAAATCAATCTGGACAGACGCCTGGTCGACAAGCGCATCTTCCCTGCCATCGACATCAACCGCTCGGGAACGCGTAAGGAAGAACTCTTGATGCCGCCGGACGAACTCAATCGCGTGTGGGTCTTGCGCAAAGTGCTGAATCCTCTCTCTCCCGTTGAGGCCATGGAACTGCTCTGCGGACGTCTTTCGAAATCGAAGTCGAACGCGGAGTTTCTGGCGTCAATGTCCAGTCCGACTTAGTACGCTGTAGATTTATCCCCCCTTCCAACTGTCGGTTTCGAACCGGACAATACGTATTTCAATTCCTGGAAGGGGTCCCGCATGAAATTCATAGCCCGTCAGCCAATTCTAACTCGCCGGCGCGATGTCTTTGCCTACGAACTGCTGTTTCGCTCCGGAATCCAAAATTCCTTCGATGGAGTCAATCTTGAGCACGCCTCCGCGTCGATGCTCGATACTTCATTCATGATCGGTCTGCAGAAGCTCACCGGGGGACAGCGCGCATTCGTGAATTGCCCGAGAGACTTCCTGCTGAATGACTACATTTCGTTATTCCCCCGCGATCAAGTGGTGGTCGAACTTCTTGAAAACATTGAACCCGACGCGGAAGTGGTCGATGCCTGCCTGCGATTGAAAAGAGACGGTTACCTCCTTGCGCTCGACGATTTCGTCGATACGCCCGACTGGGCGCCTCTCATCGAGATCGCGGACTTCATCAAAGTGGACTTTCGTCTCACCAACCGGATCGAACAGCGTGCGCTGGCGGCGCGCTATAAAGGAAACGGAATCCGCATGCTTGCCGAGAAGGTAGAAACTCCGGAAGAGTTTTCGGAAGCCATGGAAATGGGATATTCCCTTTTCCAGGGATATTTCTTCTGCCGGCCCGAAATGATGCAGCAGCGCGCCATCCCCGCATCCAAACTCGCTTACCTGGATCTTCTAGGGGCGGCCATGGCGGCCGAATTCGACATGCCGGCGCTCGCGTTAAAAATTAAACACGAGCCTTCCCTG
>WNFR01002119.1_pt1 | contig 20679 bp, 18 predicted proteins | sample 5400221 | NCBI WGS metagenome assembly WNFR01 (sample SAMN13153357, study PRJNA577476) | soil metagenome | isolation source: 40 cm soil under Madrone tree | place: USA:California | collected 2016-06-14 | reverse complement strand
TCGGTGCGGATCACTTTGATCGCATCGACGTGAACCGCATCCGCCGGTCCTTGGTCAGGCGGCTGGAACGCCTGGGCCACAAAGTGACCTTGGAGCCGCTTGCTCTGACCGCCTGAAGGTATTTTCGTAGGAGTAGTTCCCACGCTTGTCTGGTCCCAGTCTGCTCCAATTGTTACTGAGTCCGGTACCTAACCTTTTTCGCCCGCTCATTTCCCTGGGCACTGCTTCGGGCTAATTCCTGCGTCCGGCAGCTTCGCGTCTTCTGCTTTCCCGGTTCCGCCCTAAAACCGTTGGGTTCCCTCCCATAAAGCAGCCGCTCGCTTTGGAAGCAGAAGCCCTCGCTTTTGGGTGCCCCAGGAAATGGGGCAAGAAAAAGGAGATTCAAAAAATGTCTTACCTGATAGTTAAGTGGAACGGAGGCCTGAGCCGCCTTAGGCGGAGCGTTTAGGCCGCAGTGAAGGAGGAGCCAGTGCGCGGTCTTTCGCTGACGACTCAGCGGTTATGGAATAGTGACGACCAAGAATGGCACTCCAAGACGGAGTGGTATGAGCGTCGCCGTTATGTGGAATCTAAGTGTCGGCGTGGAAGTGTTCGGGTCTGCTCGCTATCGCCGAGCAACCGTGACGGCTCGTCTCTTGGATCTCTACTTCTGCTGTGCCAGAACAACTTGTGGCAGCGGATTGCCAGAACTGTCCTTGGTCAGTGTGTCGTCAGTGTAGATGATCGCTGACTTCCCATTCTGCGGATCAATGGCCACCTGGAACAGGTCCAGCAGGTTGCGCGTGCCCGGCTGGCACGAGATGCCGCCGGTGCAGATTACACCAACGTGGTTGGTTTTGTTGTTCACGCGGCTTTGCGTAAAGTTCACGCCATCGATAGTCTGGGCGATGTACGTAAACCAGTTAGCGCTGGGATCGTCCTTACTCGACGCCGTCGTCCCGTAATAGACGACATCAACGGTCCCGTTATAGGCCGCCACCCATGGGAATAGCGCCGTATTGGCGGGCGCGATGCTCACCGCCACAGCGGCCGACCAGGTGCTGCCCTCGTCGTTCGAGCTGCTGAAGAAGACGCCGTGCGCGTCCGACCACACTGCGTATAGGTTCCCATTCGTCGGATCCACGGCGAGGCTGGGAAAAACGTTGTTGAGTGCTGTGAATAGCGGCGCATGATATACCAGGGTAGCCGTCCACGTTTCTCCGCCATCCGTGCTCTTCGAGACAAGAATGTTGTTGAAGTTTGCGCTCGTCCCCTTCTGAATGCTGGCCTGGCCAGCGGCGTACACGTCGTAAACGTTGTGCGTGAACGAATCAGCGACGATCGGTCCTTGATCATTGTTGAACGTGGCATTGCCAGTGTTGCCGCCTTGCGCGACCACTGGATCGCCCACCTTCGTCCAGGTGAAGCCGTCATCGTCGGAGCGCTGCACGTGGATCAACGTGCTATTCCCTGCATCGTGGTAGGAAATGAAATCACGAGAGCCATCCGACGTGATCCAGCTGCGATCCGCGCCCGCCATGTCAATGATCTGCGACTTGCAGCCCCCCGGAATGCTGGGAGCCGAGAGCGTGAAGCCCGGGCAGGTGATCGCGGAGACGCCCAATTGGAAAGTGGTCAGCGTTGGCGGCGTTATAAAAATCAAAGTCGTGGCATGGAGCGTGCCCGTTGAGGCGAGGTCCACATCAGCGTCTCCACCTCCGAAGACCTGTCGCTGCCCCGTAATCTGCAGCGTCGAATCCACTTCTCCACGAAACGTTGCCGTGCCGCCAAACGGTGCCGACCACAGGTGCGTAACAAAGTTTTCCCAAGACAGCGCGACCATGCCCACGGTGCCGTCCGCGCGGATGCGCAGTTCGGGCTCGCTACTGCCGTCGGGCCGCAACAACGCCGTCTTCGTAAAGTTCAGATTGCCAGTTGAAGTATTCGCGAACGCCACGACAGCGGCCACGCAGAGCACTAGGACGATGGCTGCGAGCAACTTAAGAATTCTTTCCTGCCTCATCGGTGTTGCCTCCTTTCAATGAAAAACGTCTCACACTGGCCCATGCGTCGGGGCGTTACGTCTCATTTCGATGGAATGGGCACGCTTGCGGCGAATTGCTGCTGGTCGTTTGCAGGATTTGCGCCCAGGTTGTAATTCGAGACGAAAAGAACAAACGCACTCTGATTCGAAAGCGACAGCCCGAAGTAATCGCCGATGAACGTGAGCGAGCTGTTTGGCCCACCCGGATGCGGCAGCCCGTCGGAATTGGTTCCGGGATTCTGTGGGTCCCAGGTGGCCTGGGTGACTCGAGTATTCGAGCCGAGTCTTTGCAGCCCGCCGGACCCATCGCTGAAAAACTGAATGGACGTGTTGATGCAGAAATTTGTCCTGCCCTGATCGGCGGTCAAGATGTTCGGATCGCTCGCGGGGCAGGCGAGCCTGCGGTCGTAGAAGGCCACGGCCACGGTACCATTCGGTGAGACGGCCACAGTCGGCTGGAATTGATCGGTCTCGTCGGCTACGGTCACAGCGTCGTTTACGGCCATGGGAGACGACCAAGTGTTGCCGCCATCTCCGGATTCAACCAGTTGAACATCGAGGCCGGAACCGCTATCCACTTCCAAGGCGAGCAACAGGTGGCCGTTGGCCGGATTGACGGCGAAGTTGTAGGAAATTCCATCCCGGAAGGTAGTGTTTGCGAGCGCCGCGCTCGAAAAGACCCGGTACGTGACGGCCTTCTGAGGAGCAGAAAATGTTCGCCCGCCGTCGGCAGACTTGAGCACCCAGATGTCGGACTCGGGGAAAGTAGACGAGGGAAAGCTATTGTAAGTGATGTAGAGGGTCCCGTCGGGCGCCGTCCCCAGGAATATGTAAGTATTGAACGGCCCATCGTTGCTGGCAGTCGAAAGCATCACTGGCGCGGAGAATTTATCTCCGCCGTCAGTGGATCTCGAGAACCAAATCTCGGAACTGAACCCGGCAAAGAGTGTCCATCCGAAATAGACATTGCCAAGATTGGTGCTGTGCGGGTTTGTATCCACTGTTAACCATTGCTTATCCGCCGTGACCCCGAGACCACTGGAGGTGTAGATGGCAAGCGGCTGCCCCCCATTAGCGGTCCTCCAGCTGTTGCCGCCATCCGTGGACTTCACCATAAAGATTGCGTCATTGGGGATAACGTTCCACACCTGGTTTCCAGCTGGATTGTAGGTGAAGCTGAAGGGCAACATGTTGGAATAAATCGCCCCAGACGAGTCGAAGGCCAGGATCGGGTCCGTTGTGTCCGTCCAAGAGTTTGCGGGCGCTGATTGGCAGTCGAAGCCCGGGACCACTTGATTCGTCCAGGATTTTCCTCCGTCAAACGATGCGTAGGAACCGAGGTGAAACAGGTAGAACACTGGATCGAAGAAGAATTTGGACATGCCGACCAGGTGATTCGGATTGGTGGGATCAAGGGCTATCCACGACTCGCTCCGGTGGTTGTTATATGCGGCGTTGTCGACGCAGGCTCCCGTCCTGTCGGTCGCACCTGCGAACGCGGGCAAACTCGCTTGGACGTTCTTGATGCCAGCGTTGCTCTTGGCGTATAAAGCCGAGTCGGCAAGAGCGATTCCCGACAACACAAGCAGCGCTGTTGCCAGGAGACCAATCGCTACCGCCACCGCAATTCGATTTTTTCCTCTAATAGTCCGAAGAAAAGAAAAATTCAGGCTCTTCATGGCGGGCAACTCCTTGGAGACAAGAAAAGCACACTTCAATCTTGCGCGGGCTTGCAGCATATTTCGCTCGCGTTCCCTTGTCAATGAGGGAATGCTGAAGTGGAATTCGCGTGGATTTCAGGAGCGTTCTAGAACTAATAACAGGAGCTGCGCAGTAGCACGCCGCGCGCGGGTCCGCCTCGCTAGTGCGCGTTCCGGAGGCGGCACAAAGGGCCGAAGCGTGCAAGTAGATCTATAGCTAGCTCGCTTGGGATTCGTAATTCTTCTTCGCCAGCAGCAGCCACTTTTGGAACACCGCCAGGAAATGCGGTTTTATGTCACGAAATGCTAAACCAAACCCAACATTCGGCTGGGAATAAATCACTGTCCCGTCCGCCTCAAAGGTCTCTGACTCCGTAAAAATCTTCACGAGCACGGGCGTACCCGAGGGAAGCGAAATCGGAAACTTTAGGAAGCATCCGTTCAAACTTAATTCTCTGACCCGAGCGTCTGCAGCGCCCGAACTAGCGAGAGTGACTTCCGCTCCAGCATCAAACGGAAATGTCCTACGTGGAGCCTCAGGACGCATCGTGCCTCATCGTTGCTGCCGCCGCTGCGAATGCAGTCGCACCACATATTGTCCTCAAGACCTCAGGTCCTATCACAAGTGGTGAGAAGTACAGGTTTCGGGAACCATCCCTAGGCACTAACGCTGCGATTCCCCCTCTCTCTCAGTTTTGCGCTGGAATTGACATCTTCCTCGGCTCCCTCGGCCTACCGCACAGCGGTCGGTGAAAGCATAATATTGTTACTTGACAAGGTAGGTCCTGCCGAGATTGAATTCACGCCTGCGAGACAGTGCAGGGGCCGAACGGCCCCCTCTCCCGGCCCACCGTCCCATTCCTAAGGTAATGACGCTGTGGTGGTGTGCGTGGATTCAATAAAGGAGGAAACTTATGCGGTTGAAAGCGGTGGTCTCTATCTTGGTGTGTCTGATGTTTACGCTGACTTTACCAAACCTCGGTATATCACAGAGCGAAAACGGGCAGTCCCACGCTGCCGTGCTGATCCCAGATAGCACGGTCGAGCATCCCGAGGACGTCGGGCTGCGAGCTCATACAAATCACCTGATAAAATTCGAAGGCAAGGCCGCCGGCGGAGGCGCTCCCTCCGGTGAAACTCCGGCGTCGTTGCGCTCGGTGTATAACTTACCGTCGAGCGGTGGCAGCGGCGTGATTGCGATCGTGGACGCATACGATTACCCCACGGCGGAAAATGACTTGAACGTTTTTTCGAGCCAATTCGGGCTTCCGGCGTGCACGACGGCAAATGGATGCTTTTCAAAGGTCTACGCCAGCGGTTCGAAACCCCGGACGAACTGCGGCTGGTCCCAGGAGGCGGCCCTGGACATCGAATGGGCCCACGCGATGTCGCCGAATGCAAAGATTGTTCTCGTCGAGGCGGCGTCTAACAGTTTTGCGAATTTATTTGCGGCGGTGGATGTGGCAACGAGTCAGGTCTTGGCAAACGGTGGACGCGGAGAAGTTTCAATGAGCTGGGGAGGCAGCGAATTTTCGAGTGAAGCCTCCAACGATTCCCACTTCCAGCATGACAGGGTGGTTTATTTCGCCGCGAGCGGCGATACCGGCGGCGCGGACATCTATCCAAGCGTTTCTCCGTTTGTTGTGTCCGCGGGCGGCACCAGCGTGAATCGCAATAGCAGCGGCAGCTTTGTCAGCGAGACAGGTTGGAGTGGAAGCGGAGGCGGCCCCAGCAAATATGAGCCAAAGCCAACGTATCAGTCCGGCATTGCGGGGACCGATGCGACACAACGCTCCGCGCCGGATTTCTCCTTCGACGCCGACCCCAACACGGGCGTTTCTGTCTATGACAGCACATCGTGCAAAGGCTTGAGTGGTTGGCTCGTCTTCGGCGGCACCAGCGTGGCCACGCCTTCGCTTGCGGGCATCGTCAACCTCTCAGGACACTTCTACGTCAATTCGACGGCGGAACTGGCCACAATTTACGGGAACTACACGAATACAAGCGATTTCCGGGACATCGTTTCCGGCTCCGCAGGCAGCTTCAGCTGTAAGGCCGGATACGATTTCGTTACAGGCGTCGGGAGCGACCAAGGTACCAACGGGAAATAGGCAAGCACGCAAAGAACTCGGCGGCCTCTGCGCGAACGGGGCCGCCGCTTTCATTTATCTATCATTAACAGTGGCCGTGAATAGGCAATTTTATTGCACAGCCAACGAAGCGGACTCAATGCCCACGTTATTGTGGCCGTCAAAGGCGTAAACATAGATCTTCCATACACCGGCTGTCGAGGGCGCAGTGACCGAAAATGTCTGAGAGCCGGTCTGTTTGAACGTAGCATTCGAAAGGGAGGTGCTGCCGTTGATGTACTTTTCGCTCAGCATAATGTTAAAGGTCATCGGGTCATTCTCTGGATCAACGAAATCAGTTGTGATCGTGAGCGTACCACCCGGCGGAATATTCGACGTTTGGCTGAGTGTCATGCTTTGACATGCTGGCGGCTGATTGGCCGTGGATGCCGCTCCTTTGTACATCTTGTATTGAGAGTAGTAGGACAGACGCTTGGTCATGGAAGTCGTATATTCGTCGTTGAACCAGGTGCCCCCGAAATCGTTCTTGTTGCCATAGATGAATGCGGTGGCGCCCAGCGACACGCCAGCAGCCCCGTTGCCGTTGGAGCCAGTAATGCACGCCCAAGCATTGGGATACGCAGCGGCCTTTTGCAGATCAGTAGGCTCAGTTGGCACTCCGTTAGAGTCATTGGGGACTTCCCACTCACCGGAGGGCCCGAACTCGGTAACAATGTAGGGCTTAGCGTATGAGACGCCATTATTATTCGGCCCGGCGGCCCAAGCACTCTGTACCGAGCAGATGCCACCGTAGGAGTTCACTGCGAGCATATCCAGATCCGGGGAATAGCTTGCGTAATATGGCCAAGCACCCGTCCATGCATCAGTGGAAGTGGTTGGATGATTGGGATCGGCTGCATGGATCGCCTGTGAGATTTGGTTCACAAACTGGGCGTAGCAGACACGGTCGTTTTGCAAGGTTGTGCCCGAGAAATAGTTCTGCGCCTGGAGGATAACCTCATTGCCGATATCCCATACCAGCACACCCGGGTCGTTTTTATAGCTGTTCACCCAATTCACGATCTGGTTCAGCGTGGTGTTCAGGTTGCTTGCAGTGCAGTAATTCACGTTCTGGTTCAGCCAAAAACCCATGACCACATGTGCGTTGTACTTATCCACAGCGGTCAGTAGATTAGAAGTCGAGGAACCGGTGCCCCATGTGTGTGTGGTGTTAGCTCCCGTGGCGACGAGGTCGGCCACATAGGCATTCGTCGTGCCCTGGGTGGTCTTGAGATCTGGCCCATAATCCAAGCCCTTAATGTAGTACGGCTGGCCATTCAGAGTGAGTTGCCAATTGCCTTGCGTTCCAGTAACTTTCACTACGCTTTGTGCCGTCGCCGTGCCGCTCAGAACGCTCACCAGGATTAACGCCATGGCGAGAGCCGGAACGTACAAGCGTGTCCACAAATCGTTTGGGATACTCATGATCTCTCCTCGGAATTTGACCAAATTCCCGAGCGGAAGCTAGCCTAAGGAACATGAGGGTGCAATACAGCAATTCCCCGCAGCGCGAACGAGGTAAATACCGTAGGCGAGTGGGGAGTCTACCCGTCGCACCTCTACCTCAACGAACAGCCTTTGTCCCAGGAGATCTTAGCAGGAGACAAGAAAGCTGTTTCACTACCAGCTAGGCGAGAATTCCATTAGAGGCTCGAGGACGCGCTGAAGGCTCGATTGAATGGCATGCGAGATAGCGACTTCCCCATTTGTCCGGAACATGACACTTTCATGGTCGAGTATAACTTTGAGCCATGGGAAGCAATTCTTCCGCAGGGCACGTTGGAAGCCTTCAGATGTCCCAATCTGGAATGTCCGATTGTCTATATCACAGGTGCGGCGGAGGGTCTTTACATTCTCGAACCCAGATGCACGCTGAAGCCCTATTCGAACTCTGACCGGCCGTGAAGGTTCGCGGGATCCGTGAGCGGCCCCTCAGAACGAGGGAGTTTCTGTCATGAAGCTCGAATTCACCGGGATTCCGACCTAACTAAGAAGGGACGAACCTGGAAGGTTCGCCCCTTTGAAGTTCCTGCACAAGGAGCACGTGGTTCAGGAACTAGTTTCTTTCAGATCGTCCGAGGCTTGTTTGTTCGACTTTTTCACCTCGGCCTTTGCGTCGGCGTTAGGTGCGAAGCTTTCAATCGCCTTGCCGAGACTTACGGAGCCGCTCCCGGTTATTTTCGCCTTCAGCGCGTCAAACCCACCGGGGATGTCCAGGTTCTTCGCTACGTGTGCCGCTGCGACGCACTGACCGATGTTCTTGAAGCCGCTGCACGCAGTCTGGGCGTCCTGGCCTGTCAGCGTCTTGATCTTCCCTGCGATCACGCTGTTATGGCTCAGCACATCGCTCGGCGAACCGTGCGACACGTCAGTAGCATGGGCTGCGGCCCCGCCTTCGTGCGACCCACTCATATCCGAGCCAGTTCCCGGTCCGCGGCCCGAAGGTGGTCCGCCGGGGCTTGGATGCGAGCGCTGAGCGAAGGCTGGTGCGCCAAGAATGAGCGCCATCGCTGCCACCAGAATCACAGTCGAGTGTTTCATTTTCTCCTCCTGTTTTTGAACTCGTGGGGACCGGGCAGGCTTTGTAGCTTGCCCGTTACCGAAGATTTCTAGCCTTGTTCCTATGATGCATCCGATCGCAATCGGGATGTAAGTCCCTTGCTATCCAAAAGATAACCTCGCGAGCAGCGAGCCACGCACCGGACGCGAACAGATCAAATGCCCAGCTCTGTTTACATTTGCGAAACGACCATTGACCGCTCAGGCGTTCGGGTGATTTAATCATTCTCCCCGGTGCGCTAGTTCCTACCAGCCCTCGTCCCCGGCGACACAGCACATCTGGGGTGTGCGGAACCGATCTTGTGGTGTCGGTTCCATGTGGTGTCGGTTTTCATCATTTCATCCCGGGGATTTTTCACTTGCGATTTGTTCACTCGAAGCGTGCCCATCAGTCTAACCCTAGTCAGCTGATGGCTATTGTCGTCCTGCTTGCGGGCACGTTGTTTTCACTTGCATACATATTTGCGGTCGCGCGGCAGGCGAGTGTGGCTCACATCGGCCTGTTTGCCACTGTGCTCCTGGGATTCAAAACCTTGGTCGAGGCAGGGGCGAGCTACTATGGGTTCGCGCTTCTGTTCACTGCTGCGGCCTACCTGTGGACTCGAATCCCGGATGTACCTTGCTGCCAAAGTTCGCACTTTCCGCCTGTAGGTGTTGTTTATCTCTGCTGCGACGATTTCGACCCGGAAGCGTTCGAAAGCTTGGCTCGGCTGCAGTATCAAGGCAAGCTCTACTTCATCGTTCACGACGATTCCAGGTCAGAGAAGAATCGCCAGCAAGTAGACCACGCAGCGGAAAGTCTTCGAGCCACGACCAACGGTGAGGTTCTGCTGCTGCGCCGCCAAGACAAGGAAGGCGGAAAGCCCGGCGCAAGCAATTATGTTCTGCGAGAAATAGCCGAGCTCGTTGACTTTGTCCTAATCTGCGATAACGACTCGACAATCGTAGATCCTCTGACGATTGAACGCACCCTCCCCTACTTCCAGGATCAAAGTGTCGCCGTAGTGCAATGCCGTAATATTGCAGTGCGGCACGACACATCCTGCAGAGCGAACCGCCTGTTGTCGCGTTCGATCGACGCCTTCAGCGTCTTTCTCGCCACTTATGCTCGCTTTGGCTGGCAGCCGTTTGTGGGGCACAACGCACTACTGCGCATCAGCGCGATACTGGGAGTTGGGGGCTTCACACCGGGGTTCTTCTCCGATGATCTGGACCTCACGGTGCGTTTGAATTTTGCCGGCAAGCGCGTCGTGTACGCCCAGGAAATCGAGGTCGGCGAGAAGCATCCACCGAGCTATGAATCTTTCCGGCGGAGAACATACAAATGGGCCTATGGCTGCGTGCAGACCCTCAGGGCACATGGATTTGCGGTGATTAGGAGCAAACAGTTTAGCCTCGCCGAGAAGCTCTCATTTTTTCAGTTCACTGGGTTTTACGTAGCGCAAATGGTTCTACTTCTGTATGTGGTCGTTACGTTTCTAGTCGCGCCGTGGATTCTGCCCCCATGGCCCACCGGCACGCTCGAGGCGTTCTTTGCAGGAACGCTGATCATTTTGGTTACCTACGCGCCGATCCTGGCTTACTTTTGGAAGCAGCAGCCGCGTTGCAAGGATTGGCTCGGAACCGTTGTCATGTGCGGACTCGTTTATGGCACGAGCGACTTTTGCAGCGCTCGGGGAGTGTGGGACTGCATTCTGGGGCGTGCGCGCTCGTGGACCCCGACAAACACCCGCGCTTCAACCGAGCGCACTTGGCCATTGCTTGCAGAAGCGCTGTTCGGAATAGCTCTGCTACTGATCCCGGTGCTCGCGAATTCCCCGGCAGTCTTTCTTCCCGCGTTTTACTTGTTCGCTGGGAAATTCTTGTGCGCACCCACGATTGGAGTCCTGTACGATGACGGCCGCCGCTTTTCACACCCTTCAAAAAATCGCCCGACCCTCCGCACCGTGCAAGTTGCAATTTTCTTTTTTGCTTTGCTGTTGCCGCTATTTGTTTGGAGGGCGCAAGTCCGAGGCGGCGAGAAACCGGGCGTTCAAATTCAGGGCAAATCTGTGCTTGTGGACAGTCGGCCTTTCCAGATCAAAGGAATCCACTACGGCCCCTGGCGGCCCGGCACCGGGCCCAACAAGGGCTACAGTTACCCCAGCCGGGCAGAGATTGATTCAGATTTGATTTTGATTCGAAACATGAGCGCAAATACCATTCTGGTTGTGGACCCACCCGGTTACGTTCTGGATTCCGCGCAGGAACATGGATTGAAGGTTCTTTACAGCTACACAATTGATTGGTGGAGTTTTGGCACACCTGCTGACGCTGCCCGCCGCCGGAGCGTACTTCAGCGCGTCACCGCGCTGCGCGACAAGCCGGCGCTTCTCGGCTGGGTATTAGGAAACGAGATTCCCAGCGCCGTACTCGATGCGCGCGGAAAAGATGCGATCCGAAACGGCCTCCGGGCTTTGTACGACGATGTAAAACATCTCGACCCAATTCACCCCGTCACCCATTCCAATTGGCCGATCACAAAGGATTTGGACTTGTCATTCCTGGATATTTCGAGTTTCAACGTCTACCCATTGTGGCCTCCCGAGGTTGTGGCCCGCGGGTTTGGCAATTACGTCGGGCAAGTCCTGATCCCAATTTCCGGGGATAAGCCCCTGCTCATAACAGAATTTGGCGCGAACACCATCGAAGCCGGTGAGGATGGGCAGGCCCGGCTGCTTAAAAGTTCCTGGCAGGACCTCACGAATGCGGGCGCTTGTGGTGGCATCGTGTTTGAATTCGCTGACGAGTGGTGGAAAAACTACGACAATCCGAAGCGCCAGGGGGATTGGTGGGATCGTCGGCCTGATCCTGACGATGAGAAGCGGCACGACCTTGATCCCGAGGAGTACTACGGCATCGTAACTGCGGAACGCCAACCGAGAGTAGCTTCCGCCGCTGTGAAGGACATGTTCTCTACCTCAAAAAGTTCGCAAATCTCTCTGGCGCCCCGAATGATACCCGCCGGGATTGTACTGTTGCTTATCGTCGCGTCTTGCGGTGCGTGGTCGTGGGCTAGATGGAGAGCTGCAGCCAACCGTCGTGCCCATAATGACCTGGTGCATCCATCGCCTCTGTGAGCGGGTAGCTGTTTCCAGTCCCATTTCTCCGCTCTGCCTGTTCACCTATCCCGCCTCACCTCGTTTCTCACCTGCCCTTGGTTGCGCGGCGGCCAGCAGCGCTCTTATTGGCCCTACGTTGATTAGCCAGGCGATCCAGAAAATCGCTGTTCCCATAAAGATTATAGCCGCCCGAAAAGCGAACAAGCGCGGAGCGAGCCCGAAGGGTGCTTCGATGGCCTTTGATGGCCGTTTGCGGAGTCCTCACTTTGAGCTTCACCAAGATCGAAAACCGCAACATTTAGATTGACACGCGGTCAACGACCCTTTATGTTGTGCAACGCTTGCTGGTGGCGTTCCCTAGGGGAGCGCCTAAAGGGAACCCGGTGCGAATCCGGGACTGCCCCGCAGCGGTTAGCAGGATCGAACACCCAGTTACCACTGGTTTTCTCTGAAACCGGGAAGATGGGCTAGTAGAAACACCGGTCATTTTTGATCGGCCATGCCTGCAAGTCCGAAGACCTGCCAGTAGCCATGCCGAACCCGGCGTGAAAAATCGTGCGAGCCTCCGAGGGGAGGTTGGCGATGAACGGGTGTTTTCGGCATCTTTCCATTCATCTCCTTCTCTCTGTCTGTGGCGGAAAAGGCATTTATGGCAACACCTGTTCGTGTTGGTACTGCCCAGTCCGTAGTTCCGTTCCCTGTTTCGTCCAGTCCGTCACAAATGCAGGTTCGCAAGCGCAATGGTTCGCTCGAACCCGCTGATGTAAACAAGATCGTGCGCGCCGTGGAGCGCTGCTGCGAAGGCCTTCGTTCCGTGGATCCCATTCGGATCGCCAGCAAAACGATCGGTGGGCTCTACAATGGAGCAACGACGAAGGAGCTCGACCTGCTGTCGATTCAGACGGCGGCTGCGCTCATTGCGGAAGAGCCGGAGTATTCAAAGCTTGCAGCCCGGCTGCTCGACGCATTTATTGCCAAGGAAGTCAGCAATCAGGATATTCATTCCTTTTCGCAGTCAATTGCAACCGGCAAACAACATGGCTTGGTCTCCAAAGATCTAGCGGCGTTCGTCACCGCCAACGCAAGGAAACTGAACGACGCCATCGACCACGGTCGCTCGGGGCTCTTCGAATATTTTGGCCTCCGCACGGTTTACGACCGCTATTTGCTCCGCAATCCGGAAACTCGTGAAGCTCTCGAGACGCCCCAACAATTTTTCCTTCGCGTGGCCTGCGGTCTGTCTCGAACGGTTCAGGAGGCCATTGAGTTCTATCGCGTCATCTCGGCGCACGACTACATGCCCAGCTCCCCAACGCTCTTCAATTCCGGCACGCGGCATGCCCAGATGTCTTCCTGCTACTTGCTGGATTCTCCGGCCGACAATCTCGAAGCCATCTATGAAAAGTACAAGGACGTCGCGCTTCTATCGAAATTTGCCGGAGGCATCGGACTGGCCTACCACCGCGTCCGCTCTCGTGGGTCGTTGATCCGCGCCACGAACGGTCACAGCAAGGGAATCGTTCCGTGGCTGAAAACTCTTGATTCCTCCGTGGCCGCGGTCAATCAGGGTGGAAAGCGCAAAGGCGCGTGCTGCGTCTATCTCGAATCCTGGCACGCGGACGTCGAGGAATTCCTGGAGCTGCGCGAAAACACCGGGGACAACGCGCAGCGCACCTACAACCTGAATCTGTCGAACTGGATTCCCGATCTGTTCATGAAACGGGTCGAAGCAGATGCAGTCTGGTCACTCTTCGATCCCAAAGTCGTACCGCATTTCCCGGATCTTGTCGGCGAAGCCTTCGATGCTGCGTATGTCAAAGCGGAGCAAGAAGGTCTATTTACTCGCCAAATCAAGGCGCGCGAACTCTACGCGCGGATGATGAAGGTCCTCGCGGAAACCGGAAACGGTTGGATGACCTTCAAAGACGTCTGCAACCTGAAATCGAATCAAACAGCAAAGCCGGTGAATGTGGTGCATCTCTCCAATCTCTGCACCGAGATTACGGAAGTCAGCTCACGGCAAGAGACAGCGGTCTGCAATCTCGGCTCTATCAACCTCGGAAAGCACTTGGCCGAAGGCCAATTTGATTTCGCGAAGCTGGCTAGAACCGTCCGCACGGCGGTGAAATTCCTCGACCGCGTCATCGACATCAATTTCTATCCCATCGCTCCCGCCGGTGATTCAAATCGCAAATGGCGCCCCGTCGGCCTGGGTGTGATGGGTTTGCAAGATGTGTTCTTCGCTCTACGACTCCCCTTTGATGCGCCCGAGTCGCGCCTGCTCTCCAAACGTATTCAGGAAGAAATTTACTTTCACGCTTTGGAAGCTTCCTGCGCCCTCGCCGAAGAATTCGGCCCGCATCCAGCATTCGCGGAAACGCGCGCAGCGGAAGGCGTGCTGCAGATGGACCTCTGGGGCATTCAGCCGGAGGACATCGCGCGTTGGGAAGAACTGCGGAATCGGATTCGCACGGCCGGCTTGCGCAACTCGCTCCTCATCGCTATCGCTCCAACAGCCACGATCGCATCCATCGTGGGTGCCTTCGAGTGCATCGAACCGCAAGTCTCGAACCTGTTCAAGCGGGAGACGTTATCCGGCGATTTTCTGCAGATAAATCGCTACCTGGTGATCGAGCTCAAGAAACTGGGCCTCTGGAATGAAGACATGCGAAACCGCTTGAAAATGTCGGATGGGTCGGTCCAGGGCATTCGCGAGATTCCAGAGGAGGTTCGGGCCATCTACCGGACAGTGTGGGAAATCCCCATGCGCTCGCTGATTGACATGGCCGCAGACCGCGGCGCTTTCATTGATCAAAGCCAATCGCTCAACCTGTTCGTCCAGAACCCGAACATCGGAAAGCTTTCTTCCATGTACATGTATGCTTGGAAAAAAGGTCTCAAGACGACCTACTACTTGCGTTCCCGTCCCGCGACAGAAATCGCCAAGACAACAGTCCCGGTTTCCCCCATTCCGTCCGTCGCTTGCTCGCTCGAAAACCCGGAATCCTGCGACGCGTGCCAATAAACAAGTTTCGAAAAAGGAGCTGCTGATGATTCTCGATCCAGGATTTGATCTGACTTCGAGGCCTATGAAGTACCCGGTCTTCTACGAACAGTACAAAGCGGCCATCAAGAACACATGGACCGTTGAGGAAGTGGATTTCTCAACGGACCTGGGTGACTTGCACGAGCGCATGACGTCCGCGGAGCAGCATCTGATCAATCGTCTCGTGGCCTTCTTTGCCACCGGCGATTCCATCGTGGGCAACAATCTGGTCCTCAATCTGTACAAGCACATCAATTCACCCGAAGCCCGGATGTATCTATCCCGCCAGTTATTCGAAGAAGCGCAGCACGTGGAGTTCTACCTTACTCTTCTGGACTCCTACATCGCGGACCCCGAAGAGCGGAATAAGGCGTTCGCCGCGGTCGAGAACATTGCTTCGATTCGAAAGAAGGCGGAATTCTGTTTCCGTTGGATCGATTCGATCAACGGACTGACGGAAATCCGGACCGTTGAGGACCGTCGCAACTTTCTGCTGAATCTCATCTGTTTTGCCTGTTGCATTGAAGGTCTCTTCTTTTTCGCGGCTTTTGCCTACGTCTACTTTCTTCGCTCCCGCGGACTATTGCACGGACTCGCCACGGGCACGAACTGGGTCTTTCGCGATGAGAGTGCCCACATCGAGTTTGCTCTGGAAGTCATTCGCACCGTGCGCCGGCAGGAGCCTGGCCTGTTTGACAAGGATTTAGAGCAGCGGGTGACGGCCATGCTGAAAGACGCTGTGGAATGCGAAATGATGTTCGCGGACGACGTGTTGAGTCTCGGCGTCAGCGGCCTTTCGCCCATTGACATGCGCGAATACCTGCAATACGTCGCGGATCGCCGCCTGGAAGCGCTGGGCATCGGTCCGGTGTTTGGTTCGAAGAATCCTTTCGGATTCATGGAACTTCAGGACGTCCAGGAACTCACAAACTTCTTCGAGAGACGCGTATCTGCCTACCAGGTGGCCGTGAAAGGGGAAGTGGCATTCCATGACGATTTCTGACGCTGCGGGTCCGCGGGAAACGCGCATCGTCGAGATGGTGTTTCCCAACCAGACGAATCACTACGGAACGCTTTTCGGCGGTGATGCGCTTCGACTCATGGACACGGCCGCATTCGTCACAGCGTCGAGACATGCACGGCGTCCCGTCGTGACGGCAAGCTCCAAACGCATCGATTTTCACGTGCCCGTCCGCCAGGGACAACTTGCGGAAGTCGTAGGCCGCGTCACGGGTACGGGTAGAACATCGCTGACAGTTGAGGTGGAGCTGTGGGCCGAGGATTTATTGACGGGCAAACGGGAGCTGTGCACGAAAGGCAGTTTTTGTCTTGGTTGCTATCGACGAACAGGGTCGGCCCGCGCCGATTGTACCCGCGGAGCCGGCTTAGGAAGTGAGGATCTTGCATGGGAATTTCATCAAATCTCGGGTTCCCGAGAATGGGAGTCAATCGCGAACTCAAGAAAGCACTGGAAGCTCACTGGGCAGGGAAGTTGAACGAAGCCGGCCTGCTTGCAGTTGGTCAAGTGCTGAAGGTTAACCATTGGGTGCTGCAACAGCAAGTCGGCATGCAGCACATCCCATCCAACGACTTTTCCTTCTACGACCACGTTCTGGACACCGCCGCGATGGTTGGCGCCGTACCAGAACGGTACACGTGGCGGGGGCCGCTGGTCGATCTGGCGACGTATTTCGCGATGGCAAGAGGCGCGGCGCGTAAGTCTGGTCAGGCCGATGTGCCAGCGATGGAAATGACGAAGTGGTTTGATACGAATTACCATTACATTGTTCCGGAATTCACGGCGAAACAAGTATTTTCTCTTGGATCGCTGAAACCGGTCGGCGAATTTCTCGAAGCGAAAGCCGTTGGCGTTCACACGCGGCCCGTCTTGCTTGGTCCCGTATCTTTTCTATTGCTCGGCAAGGCCAAGGAGACTGGCTTCGATCCTTTGCTGCTCCTGGAGCGAATTCTTCCCATCTACCAAGAGGTTCTTCGGGAGCTCGCCAAAGCAGGAGCCGAATGGATTCAGCTCGACGAACCCATGCTCGCGCTCGACACGCGCGGCGAAGCACGCCGGGCATTTACCGTTGCATATGAACAGCTCGCGCAGATGTCACCCAAGCTCCGGATCCTTGTCGCTACTTATTTCGAAGGACTCGGAGCGAATCTCCCTACCGCCGTGAATCTTCCAGTGGCTGCAGTCCACCTCGACCTGGTCCGCGCGCCAGAACAGCTCGATGACATTTTGAGAATCATTCCTCCGAATTTGCAGCTGTCTCTGGGAGTGATTGACGGGCGGAATATCTGGAAAGCAGACCTCGGCCGCGCCCTTCGCATGGTAGAGCATGCCGCAGGGGCTATCGGCTCGGACCGGATTTTGATCGCCCCGTCTTGTTCTCTTCTGCATACCCCAGCGGATTCGGATTTTGAAAAGCACATCGATGACGAACTGCGGGACTGGCTTGCATTTGCGAAACAAAAGTTGGAAGAAGTGGTCGTCTTGGAACGCGCAGTTCTCGGAGGCAGGGACGCGGCCCGTGAAGTCCTCGAACACAACCGGCTCACTATGGAAAAGAAGCGAGCTTCGTCCAGGATTCACGACCCGAAGGTTAAAGCCCGCACGAGCAGCGTCCGAGAACAGATGACTCGGCGCGCAAGCCCATATCCGCAGCGTAGAAAACTGCAGGAACAGAGCCTCAAGTTGCCTTTATTCCCCACAACCACCATCGGATCGTTTCCGCAGACCAAGGAAGTCCGGACCGCACGGGCAGACTACAAGGCCGGAAAAAAAGACGAGGGTTCTTACGAATCGTTCCTGCGAGCGGAAACCGAAAAGGCCGTTCAATTTCAGGAAGAGGTCGGCCTTGATGTCCTGGTTCACGGTGAGTTTGAACGCAACGACATGGTGGAGTACTTCGGCGAACAACTCGCGGGATTTGCAGTGACCGACAATGGATGGGTGCAGAGCTATGGCTCGCGTTGCGTGAAGCCTCCCATCATTTACGGTGACGTCTCCCGCAAGCGGCCTATGACCGTGACATGGTCCCAATTCGCGCAATCGCTGACCTCCAAACCGATGAAAGGCATGATCACCGGGCCCGTGACCATTCTCCAATGGTCGTTCGTGCGGCACGACCAGTCGAGGTCGGAGACATGTCGCCAGATTGCTCTCGCGATACGCGATGAGGCGGCTGATCTTGAAGCCGCTGGCATCCGGGTAATCCAAATTGACGAACCCGCTTTGCGGGAAGGACTACCATTGCTGCGATCGGAGTGGCCAGGATATCTCGCATGGGCCGTGGAGTGCTTCCAGCTCGCTTCGTCGGTAGTGCGCGACGAGACCCAGATCCACACACACATGTGCTACGCCGAGTTTCAGGACATCATCGAGGCAGTCGCGCAAATGGACGCGGACGTAATCTCCATCGAGACCTCGCGTTCACAAATGGAGTTGCTGCAGACGTTCGCGCATTACCATTATCCGAATGAAATCGGACCCGGTGTTTACGACATTCATTCGCCCCGCATTCCCACGACGAGGGAAATAGTTGAGCTACTCAAGAAGGCAGCGACGGTTCTATCTCCAGCTCAAATTTGGGTAAATCCAGATTGCGGCCTCAAGACCCGCCGTTGGGAAGAGGTGCGGCCAGCGCTGATAGCAATGGTCGTGGCGGCGAGCGCCGTCAGATCCGGTGTCTAGTTGTTGGGAGCAAAGTACGAAGCGCTAATGAATTGGCAAACTGTCCTGCAGCTTGGGATGGCACAGATGCGAGCATGCGATGGTCACGCAACAATCTGTATGTTGCTAGGCCCGCGAATAATGCTCCAGACCACACCAAGTCTCCCATCACCGTATATCTCAAGAACGGAATCGCAGCAGCATAACAACGAAGTAGTCCGCCCCAATCCGCAGAATACCAGCCGCCGAAGGACCAAACCGCAAAATTCGTGGCTAGAAAGAAGACAGCGGATGAGAGCAGCGATGCCAAAGGAACTAATACAATGGCTCGGCCATCCCGGACGAAATTGCGCAGAACGAGAGGGAAAGCGAGGGAAGCATAAACTACTGCCATGATCTTCCATTCGTAACCACCTATGAAAAGATCGCTTATCCCCATGCCAACCAGCGGCACTAATAGAGCTATAACGCGACTCCGAAAGACGCAACCGGCGAGCAAAGCGCAGGCAGCGACGGGAGTAAAGTTCGGCCAGTGAGGAAGCAATCGCGCCACCACGCACAACAAAACTAGGACTGACGCTCCGAGAAACTCTTTAGCCCTTGACTTATTCATTGGCATGCTCCAGGAGAGGCTTGTTCGTTCGGATCATAAATATCGAATTTCCATGAAATTTGAACGGAAGCAGCTACTTTGCAGACGCCAAAGCTTCTGTCCCCAAGTTTCGAGTTTACACGATAAATCCAGTTCCTGCTTTTCGCGCCGCCACCTTGATTCGCGACCCCATCAATGCTGTCTAGGAAGAACGTCGCCGGGTTGCCACTTGTGGGATGGTAGACAAACTGAATCCCGTTTGCGTTGTTGTGCGCCTCGTTCATGACATCGAGCACTGTCATGCCGGACTGAAATGGGAGTGTGAAATGTTTTACGTGCCCTCCCGAATCGTCGACCGTCAGGTCAACGACTGCCGCCTTTGCGGCAGGTGTGGGAGCGCTTTCTTGATGCGTCGGTGTCTGGCTACATCCCGTGACCAGAGACAACATCACGATAAGCAAGACACCCCGTAAACACGATTGCGCCCCGATACTCAGAGCATTTGATGCCACTAAGCGTGCTTCTTTCACGTAAGTTGAATGCCTGAAGGGCAACATGGTTCTCTACCTTTCGGTGGATTCCGGCCTTTGGTACGGCTCACTATATATGAATCATATACAAAATGGACTACTTCACCGAGACAGAGCGTCATCGCTGCGACGGCGGAAACCAGCAACTGGCCGAGAAATTGCCGGACCCCCTGGCCGATGTGCTGCACAACGGTGTTCGGGTCACGAGCATCCATGCTTCGGACCAGGGTATGAGCGTAGTCCGGAGTCAAGTCCATACTTCGGACCGTAGCGTGCATGCCCTCCACGACCGTCTTTCGCCCACCGTGGGTTGCTCCTGACGCCTTCCGCTCTATTGCCGATGTCACTGAGTGCGGTACGGCTCCCTTTTTCCGCCACGCATTTCCTTGGGCACGGCTTCGGGCTAATTCCTGCGCCCGGCAGCTTCGCGGCCTCTGCTTTCACGGTTCCTCCCGAGATGCGTTGGGTCCCTCCCATAAAGCAGCCACTCGCTTTGGGTCGTTGATGCATGAGTTTCTCGACCGAATTCAGAAAACGCGCAAAGCTGCATCCGCCTAACTTTGACAAGGGTTGCCACGGTTTCTGTTCCAATCGTGGCTGAGACATGCGCACGCAGAGGAGCTGGGTTTTCGCGATTTCTCCAGCTTGTTCCTGGTGAAGGAGAATCGCAGACAACTGGGAAACTCTGCGTGTTGCATTTCTTTTATAAAGGTCAGCTTAACATCACGAGTCTTTCCAATGGACGAACGAAGCGAAAGTGGGGTGCAATGCGAAATCTTAAATCTGGCGATCGAATTGAACTGTTCTACGAAGATTCCCCGGAAGCGACAATTCGCGCGACTGTTAGCCGTTTGACGAAGTCGGACCTTACGGTTATCGCAGCACATCACCGAAAGGACAGAAGCGAGGTATAACATGAAGAAGCTCATTCTCTCTGTATTTATCTTTACCTTCGGATTTGCCACGGCAATGCATGCCCCGCAAGTGAATACGCTCTTTACGAAACAGCTTCCGGAAGCACCGGGTAAAGAGATTGAAGTCATTACTGTCAATTACGCCCCGGGAGCCGTCGACGCGATCCACCGGCATGATGCGTATGCGGTTGTCTATGTTCTCGAAGGGGAAGTTGAGATGCAGGTTCGCGGAGGCACGCTTCAGCGGCTTGGTCCCGGGCAGGTATTTTACGAATCGCCTGAAGACGTTCATACCGTAAGCCGTAACGCGAGTAAGACGAAACCAGCGAAGTTCGTCGTATTTTTCATCAAAAATGAAGGAGCACCGATTCTCACTCCCGTTCACTAGCTTCGGACGCGAGCATTG
>WNFR01007123.1_pt1 | contig 20686 bp, 20 predicted proteins | sample 5400221 | NCBI WGS metagenome assembly WNFR01 (sample SAMN13153357, study PRJNA577476) | soil metagenome | isolation source: 40 cm soil under Madrone tree | place: USA:California | collected 2016-06-14 | reverse complement strand
AGAAATGGATTTGCGGCATAATCCAACACCGGAAACAAGACGGTCATTACAGTTACCGCCAGTCGCCAACGATTCATGGAACGACCTTAGCAAAGCTGCGATTGACAGTGCACGCTCGAATTTCCTAGTCTCGCGGGATGGGAAGCTCGGATCATCGGGGTGGCTTTCCGGTGATTCTATGAAGACTGGTGCAGTTATTAGAGGCCAGAGATTGGCTGTTGCTGCAGTATCTCTGTTCGGCACCGCTTCGATCGCATTCGCCGGGACGCAAAAGAAGTCCACCAAGTCAATTCAGCTAAATCCGGATCCGCTCGTAAACGCCGCGATGAGAAACATGGAGACCGGTGTGTGGTCGGTGAACGGCAGCGTTACGTTCAAGAAGATTATTAAGCTGCACGGCCTTCTTTCTGGCGAAGATTTTGATCTAAGCATGGAACCTGGCGTTAAGTCAGGTGTGCCGTTGCGTGGCATTGTGATTAAAGACAAGGCGTGGGTTTGCTCCGATGGGGAGACGTGGCACGCCGGTCGGCCGGATGATCGATTGCTCTACAATTGGGCGCACGTGCCAATCATGGCCGACCGGCAGCTACCGCCATTTGAGAAAGTGGGGTCTGAGCAACGCAACGGACAGACTTGGTTGCACGTTCGGCTCAAAGTTCCTGAGAAGAAGATCAACCCAAAAGAGTTGCCCGAATATTGGCTCGTCCTCGATTCTCAGGGGCAAGCCCAATACATCGGCCACACCGAGATGCCGATGTTCTCGCAAGCGCGTAAGGAAGTCATGTATTGCTCATTCGATTATGCCCCGGCTAAAGAAAAGATCGCGCTACCACCACTCGGGGCACCAGTCGATGATAAGGGATATGGCTTTAACGACATCGAGCAACACAAGTTTGATTGGAAAAGTAGAATTGTTAGGCTCGAGGTGACTCCGAAAATTTTGGAGTCCAAACAAATTGGCGAGGACACTTATCGCGCCTTTCTCAAGGATACTGCGACACCGAATCATTACGGCGTGGTCGAATTTCCGCACGACGCCTTGGTTAAGCTGGGATTTCTCAAAAAGATCGTGAGCGGTGCACATGCCTGGGAGGATCTGGAAAAGATGGGTGCGTTGGGTCGCACCGAAGGCAAACCAGTTTCATTTTATGTCGAGGTGATTCCACTCGGCGAGAAGCCCGCCGCACGAGCCGTGGCCGTTGGCGCGAAGCTCGTCCGCGATCCCGACGGGAGTGTCAGTTATGGCTGGGAAACCGATGAGAAACAGACGGCGCAATCACCTCCTGCTCCTGCGGCGTCGGACGCCTCCGACGGCGACCTCGTTAACCGCGGGATCGAGAAAGCGAAGAACGGTGACCTGGATGGCGCCATGGCCGATTTCAACCGTGCAATCGAACTCAATCCAAAAGACGACGCCCCATACTATAACCGTGCCCAAGCCAGACGGATGAAGAACGACACGGCTGGCGCCATTGCCGATTATACCCGAGCCATCGAACTCGGCTCAACGAACCCCGCGGCTTATAACAACCGCGGTAACGCCAGAGCCGAGAACAATGACAAAGATGGTGCGATTGCTGATTACACGCGCGCCACCGAACTCAAACCCGATTACGCACGTGCCTACTACAACCGTGCTGTCGCCAGGAAGGACAAGGGCGATGCGAGCGGGGCCGCAGCAGACTTCAAGCGCGCCCGACAACTAGATCCAAAGTTGGTGAGCGAAGAGTCCGTGGCCGATTCCAGTAGCAGGGGCGGTTCCGCGAATAATGGAGCGGCCGGAACAGCGGTCAGTCTCCTGGACGGAAAGCTCAAGCTCGAGATCCCATCAGATTTTTCGCGTGACACTGACGATCCAAAAACTCCAAAAACACTGGCTAAGTTCTCAGGCCCCGATGGAGCGTGGGGAGAGGTTTTGCGCGGTATGCATGGTCTGACGCCTGACAAGCTCGAGGGTTATCTAAAAATGCGCGTAGCCGAATACAGCAAAGGCTTCAACTGGCTGCCGAAAGATTCGCACCTTCAATGGCTAAAGAAAGACATCGTGACCATCGATGGTCGTAAATGGGCCGACTGGCGCTATGTCCCAATGCTTAAGGGAACGAAAGACTACTCGCACAGCCCCGTCTACACCCGTTTCCTGACCACTTCCTATAAGGGCCAGCTGCTAGAGGTCACCTTCACCTCAAATTTGAACACCGATCCCAAGTTAAAGGCAGAGATAGATCACATCATGGACTCGGTGCACCTTGAAGAATGAGAGCGCTGAAAGCGTTCTTGTCGATCGCTGTTGCTTGCTATGTCGCATACCCTTGGGAGTGGCTAGCGGCAGAGGAAGAGATCAAATATCTATCGCCCGATGGGCGCTTTGCTTTGCGGATTGTCGATGAACAAAAGGTTGAGCTGATCGAGAAGGCGTCCGGCGAGGTCATGGTCGATCTAGGGGAGGCCTGGCACAACCCAGGTCAGGTCAGCCAAATTCTGGTGTGGTCGCCTGATTCAAAACGGGTAGCCTATGGCAACCATGGTTATAAAGGGGGCGAAGTAAGCGTTTATTTTTGGGACGGCTCAAGTTTCGAGCAGGTCGCCTTACCTGAGGAGTTGCCGTCTCCGCATATCAAGTTCCCAAAGGACTGCGGTGCCGTGAAGAACTACGGAGGCGCAGCGACGCCTTTGCGATGGTTAAAGTCAGGAGAGTTGGAGCTATCGAGCGATTTGATGATGCTTTGTCGTGGCAGCGGTGCCACCTGCACGGGCGAACTGCGATTCACACTCGCCTTTGACGAGCAGCACCACGCCTCGGTCAAGAAGGTTGGAAAAACGAAGACTGAGGTAGAAGAATGAACTGCCGAGACTCCAGACACGCATTTGAAACTCGCTTGGCTTACCCGCTCGCTCGCCGCTACCCGTCGCGGCTTTACCTTTTATGTCGCTGATCCCCTCAGCTGCATTTACCCGCCTGCGCGCAGGCTACGGCGGGGCGGGCGAAATTACACCGAACGAAACAACTGACTAAGGCCTTGGCATGTGCAATCCCCTTGCTACATGGACATTCGCTGCGGCGTTTTTGCTTGTCGCCACATCCGACTCTGCAGAGGAGCAGGAAAAGCCGCCGGCGAGATCTGTTTCGCCGGATGGGAAGTGGGAGTTTCGCGGTGGCGCGGCCGGTGAACAGGACGATTTTGTTATCGCAAAAGCTGGCAGCGACGAGGCATCCCTCGTGCTCTCCGAAGAAGAATACGCTGACGGACTCGCAGAAGCGCTGGGTCGAGCGCCTAGCTACGCAAACATCGTTTGGGGGCCGGACTCAAAACGCTTTGCATTTAACCTTCAGCCGGGCAAGGCCTATCAAACGGTGCAATTTTATCAATTCGACGGGAACACGTGGCGCAAGCTCGATTCGCTAGAATCCAACGCCGCCACGACTGCGCCGCTCGATCCTGCGATGGCAAGGCAGGAAAAAAAGCTGAAACTGCGGGCGGACTGGCCGTTTTTGACAAGCTGGCAAGTTCGCAAATGGATCGACTCAAGCACTGCGCTTTTATATGCCCGTAAGGTTAAAACTGTCGAAATCGGAGACGAAACGGAAGCGGTGAGCGTGTCTTTTTTCTTCACCCTCAAATTCGATCCTGCCGGCAACTGGAAAGTCACAAGGACGTTCGAGGTGCCGGAGAAAGGAGTCGGCGGATTGAACGCAGAGGAGCGCAAAGAAATTAATAGAATCGAGAATGGGGACCGGGAATTGAGAGGTAAATGAATAGTGTCATCATGTGGCAAACAATTAGTCGCCTTTTCTTCCCTATTCTCATCACCTCCTGCGATTCGGGTCTTGCTCAGGATGCTCCGCGGACGCCGGAGCCGAACAGCCAAGAACGGAAAAGCAATTATCAACACTCTGCGTGCACCTGTAGGGAAGGAGTTGAAGCAGAAAGTTGTCCCGGAATGTCGCTAGGGAGAATGGATCCGAGTGATGAAACGACGGGTGTTACTGATGCCGGCATGGACGACTTGTTACTCCTCGGCCGACTCGAACCCAACCCGATTATACCGATTTTATCTGCCTTTAATTGCAGATTGTTGGCGCCGAATTCTCGTTAGACGCTGGGAGAGTTTATGAAACTTCTTTCTGAATTATTACTGCTGGGAGCGGTCATACTGCTGGCAGTTAAAGGTGCCCAGGCAGAACCTCCCAAAGATCCAATCTACATGAAAACTTCCAACGGGTGGAATGCCGCGTATGCACACGATAACGAGTACGCCGAATTCCGCATAATAGGGAACAGCGCAAAACTTCAAGACGCTTATCATATCCTGCTACAAAAGGGTGTTGGAATGATGGTTTCCTTTGTCGATAAAAAGGAGCTTCAAAACAACAGGGACTTGTTGAGCGCTCACGCTCAATGGGAAGTAAATTACTGGCATCAACATGCGAGTCGAGTTGAAAGTAATATCCGAGAAGACTTAATAGGAACAGGAAAGGACGTTAAGGTGACTGAAATAAGAGTGTACAATGACCAAGGTGCAAAGATGTCATCGTATTTGATCGGGCTTGCTGCGAAGGATGGGGTTTTTGTCCTTTCAGTTTCGCCAGCCAAAAAGGAGGTAGATCCATTGGTAAAAGAATTGGTCGGCTCGTTCAAACTTGTGCCTCGAAACCGAAGAAGCGAAGCGGCTGGCATCGGAAGCCAAGCCGCAGCGTTAAACCTACGTCTAACACGTATGCTGAGGAACTGAGAATTCAAATTGTGATGACAGAACGCACTCAACGGCGAATCATGCAAAGCTATTCAGCTGTGTCCAAACGAGCCTCCCTACACAGCTGGATATGGAAAAGATCAAAGCGCTGCTCACGACCAAACCAGAGACAAGGTCAATCATGCAAAAGGAACAGCTAATTACGGGAGCTTCGTTGATGAGGTATCCGTGAGGAAGGTTGGGAAACCGAAACGACATGGAAGAATGAACCGGCGGCTTGAATCCTACATTCCGCAAGTCGTAGCTACACTTATCCGGGTACTGCTAGTGGCTCCGGTCCTAAGCACGTTTGATCTGATTGCGGCAGACTGGCCGGAACATCTCACGCTTCACGAAGCATCGCGTTCGCCCGATGGGCATTATGGGATCGTCGTCACCACCTCATCACACGTGGACGATGGTGCGACAGTGCTGCTACCTGAGAAGGACGAGGAATTCGTCGATTACTTCGCCGATTTACAAAACCATCGGCTGCTCGGCAAGATCAAGAATTTCGAATATGTCGAGGGCGAGAATCACGCTCACCTGGACGCGGAGTGGACGCCTGATTCCAAACTGTGTATCGCGACCTATTGGGAGCGGTACGGATTCGCGTCGGCGGCCGTCTTGGAACCCAAGGGTGACAGTTTCACACAGACGGATATCGGCCAACACATTCGCAAAGCGATCGACGCGACGATCAAAAAGCAATCGCGCGAGGTGGACGCGGATGTGTATCCGCAATTTTACATCGAAGCAGGGCCAAAAATTCGCGTGTTCGCCGAGGCCAGCAATAATCCCAAGCAGCTTGAAGGTGTTGAGACGTATTATGCCTTATTTCAAGGTATCTTCGATCCACGTTCAAAAAAATGGACGGCGACCTCGGCGCGAGCGATTACCGCGAAAGACAATGAAATGCTGCAAAGCGCGTCGGAGGCTTCCTGTTGCTTCGAGGTGTACGCTGTCTCACCAGAACCCTTTAAAGAATTCCCGGACGCCGAGGAACCACTTTCTTACAACGAGAAATCATTTTTTCGATCCGAAGAAAGCAAATTCAAGTATTTGGATGAACGCATGAATGATGTTTACAAGGCCGTTCATTTCGTGCTTTCGCTGTCAGAATTTGCAAAGGTCAAGCAGGACCAAATCGCGTGGTTAAAGAAGCGGGACGCCAACAACTCCGTTGCCGAGAAAAGCAAGCTAACCGAGGAAAGAATCAAGGTATTGCGGCAGCTTGTCTGGCCTGACAAAAAGAAAGCCAACGAACAATAAAATCTTTTTGCACTTTTGGCGTCATCATCGTGTGCGCAATCAGCTACGGTGTTTCCAATGCGCAGGAGTCCCCATTTCCGGCAGAGGAGCAATCCCCAATTTCTCCAGACAAAAAATGGGCGTACATCGGTAGGATGCACCGAAACTCGTTAAACTCTCCACAGACGAAACTGTGATCGATTTCTTCGAGCAATGTAATCCGGGTACCGCGCCGGCTGGTGAGGATCCGGAATTGCACTGGGCGCCGGATTCGAAACGGTTTGGCTTCAATTACAGTCCGATGCACGCGCATCATATGACGTTTCTGTCGATCGCTTTTTATCAGCTACGTGGCGATAAATGGGTAGCGGTGGATTCACCGGCGGATGAAACAAATGGTCCGCAGTTGGTGCAGTTCGGCAAAGGCCATTTGCCAAAGCATTTTGACCCGCGCCATTGCGCACCAGAATGGGACATTATGAAGTTGCGCAAATGGTCCGACGCAACTACGGCGATCGTGTACGCGCCGTGTTATGGGCGAACGTCGGGCAAGTTGGAAGCGGGATTTCTTTTCACGTTGAAATTCGACGCCGCCGGCAATTGGAAGATCATCAAAACGCATCAGATGGCGAAAAAGGAGCTCGATGAAGAACAATGAAGTCATCGTTCACCTTCAAATGCGCAGGAAATCCTACCGAAAGGAGAACACCGTGATTAAAGGAACAGTCAAAGCGTCGGAATCAAATTCATTCGCGCCAATTCGCGCCTGCCGGCCGTCGCAGGTGGTCAGCGCGCGAACTTGGTTAGCCGGGCTTTTGATTTTGTTGCTAGGTCCAAACGCCTTTGCCCAGACCGATTTTTCGGCGTTCTGGAAAAAATTCAGCTCCGCAGTTATCGCTGGCGAAAAAGCGACAGTGGCGGAGATGACGAAATTTCCGTTGTCGATGCCGTATGGGGTAAAAGCCGTAAAGGACAAGGAGGACTTCTTGCGCCGGTATAACGAAATTTTCAAAGGCGAAGCCAATGCCGCGCAATGTTTTCGAAGTGCTGAGCCGCAAAAGGAATCGGCGCGGCGATACGAGGTCTACTGCCCTTTCAAAGAGAGTCCCGACGACAAGGAAAACGCACCGATTCGCTTCATCTTTGAATTGACCAAAGGCGGCTGGAAATTTGCCGGCCTCGACAACATCAATGAATAGGCAAAAGAACTATCAAACGAGCTGATGGCCCGACGTTTTGTTGTTTGCATTCTTGTCTTGTTCATCTGGGCCAGAGGTTTCGGACAGGAGATGTATAGTGGCGGAATCGTTTACGGCCCCAAAGCCGCTTTTAATATCAGCGCACCTAAAGGCTGGGTGCTGGGCAACGCCAACGAGCAGAGATTGCCGTGCGTTCTTTATCCCAAAGGCTCTTCCTGGGCGAAGGCCAAAACGGTCATTTATGCGAAAATTGCCGGCACGGATTTTGAAGACGTGAACGAGTTCGTCGCATTCGCGATCAAGGGAATGGAAAAGACGCACGGCAAACCGAAAGAGAAGATCGAATCCGGGAAGACCAAAGACGGAAGGCCTTATTTCATCAACGAATATCCGGCGACGAAAACCTATTCGCAATGGGAACGAGTGGCCTACGTCCAACTGCCGCGCGCCGTCGCCTACATTGTCCTCTCATCGCGCGATCAAGCGAGGTACTGCAAGGATTCGCCGGCTTTGACCGAAGCGGTGAGATCTGTTTTCTATGTCGACCTCAAAGCCGAGTCCTCATCACCACCAGCACTCTCCGCATCACCGACGCCAGCAGCGACTGCGAGTCGGTTTAGTTCCTTCGCAGAAGCCCTTGCTGAGGCAAACCGTCTCAGGGAAACTAACGAAGGGAAACACTACGACTCTGAGTTTGGGACGGCGATACAGGCAGCACGTCCGCAACTGGCTGACGTTGTCCACGAATGCGCCAAAGATTCCAAGCTGCCAATCGTCTTTGACGTCGTTTTCATTTTCGCCGCTGATGGTCGCGTTGAAAGCACGCTCCAAACGCCTGACCAGAGCACAGCTGTTTGTGTCGCCGACAAGGTGCGCAACGTTCGTTTGCCCGCCCCTCCTCGCGCCGGCTGGCCGGTCCAACTGCACATCGAGCTCAACCCGGCAAATGATGCGACGAAAAAGCGCACCGGCCCAAATCCTGCAACGAGTAAAGACATGCAGTTAGCGATGCAGGCGGGTAAGGCAAAAGTAGCTGGCAATTACGAAGAAGCGCTGCGCTTATATGCGCGGGCGATCAAGTTGAACGGGCATTTCGCACCATTTGTGTATCAAAATCGCGGTATGCTTTATCTCAACCGCGCAAAAGAGTCGACCGATCGACGAGCGCGGATTGCCGATTTGCAAAAGGCTATCGCCGATTTCAAGAAGTCGATTGCTCTCGGCGCTGCATCAGACGACGAACTGAACCGCGGCTTGGAAAAAATCGCGACCAAGGCCAACGTTGAAGAGGCCACCAAGCTACTGGCGCAAGAAACAGGTCAGTAACAACCGATGGCTGAACGTGGAAATGATGACTGTTCCCCGGCTACCTGACGAGAAATGAAACGAAGTTGCCTAGCGGGTACCGGATTACTTACATGGCTTGTCATCGGTTTCACTGGGATTGGAATCGCTGACGAAAAAACTGAAGTTCTTTATACGAGTCCGAGTGGCGCGTTTCGAATTGAGTTTAGCCCAGCTGAAGGCGCCGGAACGGAGCAAGGAACTGGAGACGTATGGGTTGTTTCTACCAAAGATCCAACGCGGCGTGCGAAGTTACCGAAACAGTCCGCCGATTCGCCGACCGACGACGAATTTCATTTCTCACCTAACGAGGAATGGTTGTTTGGTCTGCGGCACGTAGGCTCAGGCTTGAGGTACGGCAACGTTTACCAGGTCATGACCCCACTGAAGATCGACAAGCCGGTAAACGGTGAGTTCAACGACGTAGTCTGGGAAAATTGCGTAAAGCTCGGAGCTTTGAAGAAGGACTATTCCGCAGCCGGGGTTTATGCGATGACGTCCTTCATTGCATGGAGCTTGGATTCGAGTCGACTCCTGATTAAGCTCTGTGGAGGCGAAGAAAAAAGGGCGATGCGCTGCAGCTTACTTTATTTCAACACCCGCACGAAGAAATTTGAGCGCACTGATTATCTTCGGACGCTGAACAAAACGAAATCGGAGGCGCTCGCATGCGCTGAGCCAATCGATCCTTTGCCGAGCGAACCGGAATTGAAGACGAAGTTCGAGGCATTAGATCGACAATTGAACAAGCGCTATTCCGAGATCATTCAGAAGGCGGACAAGGACCAGGTATCGAACTTGCGGGAAGCGCAGCGCACCTGGATCAAGCATCGCGATGAGGGCGCCAAATTCTATGTTTCGGTTTTTCCGGCGGCGGAAAAAGAGCAGCGCCGGCTCCAATTTCTTTGCGATGTCACAACGGCACGAATCGACACTCAGCCGGATGAAGAATGGGAACTTTAACAACGAAAAGGAAGAGATCGACCACATCATGCACGGTTAATCTCGAGGACTGCCAGACACGATTTTGAAACTCGCTCGCTTCCCCGCTCGCTCGCCGCTACCCGTCGCGGCTTTGCCTTCTATGTCGCGGATCCCCTCAGCTCCATTCACGAGTTCACACCAAATCATCCTATGAATGAATTAACTGTTAAACTTTCACAGTGCCTTGGCAGAACCACCCGGTGGACGTGGCGCATGGTCTGTTTTTGCTCAATCGCAGTTTTTATCACTTCCGCTCCAGCTCAGACCGACTCCGAGGTGCGTGATATGGTTCAGCAGATCGATCAGTTGCGCGACTCCGGCAAGTTCCAGGAAGCAGTGCCGATTGCCGAAAAGGTGCTGAAGTATTGCCAGAAACATGACGGGCCGGACCACCCGGAAACAGCCGATAGCTTGAATGACCTCGCATCGTTGTATGCAGGTATGGGCGACTACGCCAGGGCAGCGCCGCTTTACGAGCGCGCCTTGAAGATTCGCGAAAAAGCACTTGGCAAGGACCATCCCTATACCGCGATCATCCTCAACAATCTGGCGGAGACCTATCGAGAAGCCGGGGACTACGCAAAGGCCGAGCCGCTCTATAAACGAGCTATAAAGATTTTTGAGACCAAACTCGGCTCAAAGCACGACAACACCGTAAGTGTTACGGCCAACCTGGCACTGCTCTACCAGGACAAGGGAGACTTGGCCAAAGCAGAACCCCTATACACGCGCGTGCTGAAGGTCCGCGAGGAAACTCTCGGCCCTCATGATCCGCAAGTCGCCAATACGCTCAGCGGTCTGGCGACCATTTATGCCTCACAGGGCAACTTCGCCAAAGCCGAGGCGATGTACGATCGCGCATTGAAAATCTTTGAGAAGGCGTTCGGAGCAGAGCACCCGCAGACTGCCAATGTCGCCAATAATCTCGGCGCTCTTTACCTCAACCAAGGCGACCTGGCGAAAGCCGAATCGCTCTTCAAGCGCGCATTGGATACTCGGGAGAAAATTTTCGGCCCGAATCATCGCTCGACGGGAGAAAGCATAAACAATCTGGCGTGGGTTTACATGGACGGTGGAGACTACAGCAAAGCTGAACCGCTCTTTTTGCGCTCGCTTAAGATTACCGAACAGGCTTTGGGTCCGGAGCATCCGGACACCGCCACTTCGCTCAACAATCTCGGTGTGCTTTACCAAATGATGGGTGAGTACAAAAAAGCCGAGCCATATTATGAGCGCGCTTTAAAGATTCGGGAAAAAGCGTTGGGACCAAACAATTTTGCTCTCGTCTCGAGTATCGGCGGCCTGGCTGATCTTTATCGGCTGGAGCGCGATTACGCCAAAGCTGAACCGATGGCCCAACGCTCCTTACAACTTTCTGAAAAAACATTTGGCCCGACCCACGAGATGACTGCGACTGCATACAATAATCTGGCTGCGACTTACCAAGGCATGGGAAAATACGACAAGGCGCTGCCGCTCTACGAGAAAGCGCTAAAACTTTTTGAGGACAAACTGGGACCGAACCACTACAAGACCGGCGCGGCTTTGGATAATCTCGGCGTGTTCTATCGTGAAAAGGGCGATTACAAAAAAGCTGAGTCGTATGCGTTGCGCGCGGTGGAGGTCACAGAAAAGGCTCGCGGCCCCGACCATCCCGAGACTGCCACTTCACTCAACGACCTCGCCAAAGTGCCGCTGAATTTGTATGCGACAAGCTCATTTCGGCCGAATCGTCTCCGCCAGCTGAACCGCGCAGGATCGAAATCGGTTCAGAAAGAGCCGTGATCGTGCGCGATTCAAAATCGGCGGACGGTCGCAATGCCTTGGCGTGGACAATCGATAGCAGCGAGCCAATCGACTGGCCTCTTCTGGAAAAAGACGTCGAGCGTTTCTATGAACAGTACGACGTGAAAGAAATCTGGGTGGTTAATCTTTCTGACAAAAAGAAAATTGGCACGGTCGCCGACAAAGGCGGTTACGTTCGTCCAGGCAGTCATCGGACGTTGAGCGTTGCGTGGGGGCCGCTTTCCGACAATGGAAGGCGCTTTGCCCTGGCCGCCTACCAGTGGAAATGGGGAACTGACACGCTACTTCTTCTCGACGTCGGCCCGGATGATTCTCGCCCCACGCAGATCGGCCCCGTGCTGGACAAGGCAATCGAGGCGCAGATTAAACACGCGAAGCCGCGAACACGCGGTCCGTTCGATTCAACTTACCTGCTGACGGGTTTACCGGAACTTGGAAAAAGAACTGGTTTTTCGGATCCATTTACAGTCGGCATTCCATTCGTAACAAAGGATCGCGAAAACGATGCGAAGGTGAGCGAGGGCATTCTCACGCTTAAGCTGGTCAGGGGCGCCAAGGTCCCGCGGCCAGTGTGGCTAAAACCACTCCAGGCCCGTTGCCGGACGATCCGTTTTCCGAATCAGCGCGGCTGGCTAAAGCCGATCGAGAGCTGAATGCAATATATTCCGCGCTTCTGAAGCGGCTCGATCGCTCGGAGCAGAACGCGCTTAGAATCGAACAGCGCGTATGGGTCGAGCGACGTAACCAGCAAGCCGACGACGCCTTACGCACCAAGGATACCGCTGAGAGCTCTCGAATCGTTCGAGATCGCATTCTGCGGCAACTCACAGAGCAGCGTTCGGCAGAATTACGCAAACAGCTCGAGCCTAATCACCGATCGCCGAGTCCGGAGTGAGAAAGCGTTGCTTGTGGGCTGTCATCTTGCTTCGCGCTCTTAACTGATGCCTTGTGATCCGAGTCAAACGCAATCGTGATTGTCTGGCCACAAGCGCGGGTAGCTCCGCTCTCCATTAACGACTCGGAGTGTTCCGCCAATACCAGTTCACCCGAGTGTAGCCATTTTACTGGGCGAGTAGTAGCCTCAAGAGCTTTGACATATTTGTCGTCGCTATTTTTTTCTACTGGCTTTTCCTCGCATGCGGGAAAGTTACCGTACGGCAACGAAACTTCTTCGAACACTGAGCCTTTTCGAAAGTAAACCGTGGTACTGCCACCGCGACGATCCGGCTCGAAATAAGCGACTCTTTGTGAATCTTTTGACCATACCAGATGCGCTTCCTCGGTGAAATTCTGGTAAATCTCCAGTCCCACGACGTCGTCTTTGCTTTTCAGATTGATGATGGCAGCTCCCCAGCCTACGTCCTCTTTTGTGATTCGAAGCGCAAATTTCCCGTCGGGCGATTTGTCTCTGATGATGTCTTTCGCTTCAAGCGATGGCACGAGGCAATTAACAATCAAAATGATCGCGATTGCCGACATCGTTTTCACGGCGTTCGTCTCACGCGACACTTCGGCCTCAAAGGACAGCTTCTGCTTTGTTTGAGTGGCACTGATAAATCTCAAGATTTATAGCTCTTCGTTTATTGCCGATCATTTAAGCGAGTTCCGGCCGGCTCGGGAACGTAAAAGCGACATCTTTAGAGAATATTCGGCGCGGGTTTGCTGCCGAATGGCTCTTGATCTCGCTCAGGAATGCTTTGCCGAAATCCTTTAGCTTTTGTTCGCCGACGCCGGGAATGCGGCGGAACTCGGTTGAATTTGTCGGGTAATCTCTCGCCATTTCTCGGAGCGAAACGTCAGAGAAGATGATATAAGCGGGCACCTTCCGGTCGTCGGCGAGTTTTCGGCGGAGCGCACGGAGTCGCTCGAACAACACTTCGTCGCATTCGATCGTGCCTGCCCGGCGTTGCGCGTTTTTCTCAGCAATGTCGATTTGCTTCGTCAAAACAATCGGTGTCCGGTTTCGCAACGCCTTCAGACCCTCAGACGTAAGCGATAACGTCGCGAACTTGCCCGGCGCGCATTCGATCAGCCCCAGCCGCAGCAGTTCGCGACCGATTGCCTGCCATTCAGTGCGTTTCGATTCGGCGCCGATGCCGTAAGTGGATAACTCGTTGTGGCCTCGTTGGCGGATTGCCTCCGTGTCCGCGCCGCGCAGAACGTCAACAACATGATTTAATCCGAAAGCGAATCCGCTTTTCGCATGAACCCGATAAACGCAGGAAAGGAATTTTTGCGCATGCACAGTTCCGTCGAATGTTTCGCGAGGCTGCAGACAATTATCGCAACCATCACACGAAACCTGTAGCGGCGCTGTCTCACCGCCAATGCCCTCAGGCGTAATTGGGTATGTTTCCCCAAAATATTTGAGAAGCGTCGCGCGCCGGCATTCGCGCGTCTCAGCGTAGTGAACCATTTGCCGCAGTTGCGCCCGGGCAATTCGCGCTTCGCTTTCGCTCTTTTCATCGATGAAGTGCAACTGCTTGGCTACGTCACCCGGGCTGAATAGCAGCACACATTCACTCGGCAACCCATCGCGTCCGGCGCGTCCGGTCTCCTGGTAATAGCTCTCCAGATTTTTCGGCAGATCGTAGTGCACAACGAAGCGGACGTTCGGCTTGTTGATACCCATCCCGAATGCGATCGTCGCGGTGATCACGCGCACGTCGTCGCGCAGAAATGCTTCCTGATGTCTCGTCCGCTCGGACGTGGTGAGCCCGGCATGGTATGTTTTTGTGCTTACGCCGTCCTCGTTCAAATTTCGCGCCAGCGATTCGGTGCTCTTCCGGCTTGCACAGTAAACGATGCCGCTGTCGTTAGGCCGACTGCGCATGAAGGCCAACAGTTGGTCGTAGGACGCCGTTTTCGCAACTACGCGATAAGTCAGGTTCGGCCGGTTGAAGCTGGCCACGTAACAGCGTGGATCGCGCAGGTTCAATTCCTTAATGATGTCGGCCCGTACCTGTTCTGTTGCCGTGGCGGTGAGCGCCATGACGGGCACATCAGGCAAATGTTTCCGCAGCTTTTTCAACTCACGATAATCCGGCCGGAAATCGTGACCCCATTCGCTGATGCAGTGGGCTTCGTCGATTGCAAATTGCGCAATATTCCAGTTGAGAGCGCGTTCCAAAAACGTGTCCAGCATCAACCGCTCCGGTGCGACGTAGAGCAGTCGATACTCGCCGCGATGCAAGCCGCGCCAGCGCGCCTTTGCTTCTTCTCGATCAACCGTTGAGTTCAGGTATGTCGCCGGAATGCCACTGGTCTGCAGCGCGTCCACCTGATCTTTCATCAATGAAATGAGCGGCGACACCACAATCGTGAGCCCATCACGCGTCAACGCCGGCAACTGAAAGCAAAGCGACTTGCCGCCGCCGGTCGGCATTAGCACAAACACATCTCGCCCCGCGAGCGCATCCTGGATGATCTCCCGCTGCAACGGCCGAAACTGATGGTAGCCGAAGTGTCTTTTGAGCGCGCCCAGTAATTCCACGGCTTTATGCTACCGAAACGTGGAGATTCTGGACACCGAATTTGTGCCGGTAGCTATTCCGTTGCGTGTATCACGCTCCGCACTCGACTGAAAGGGCGGCCTCGATCTTGTCGGGTTCGCAGTGATATGCTCAATGTATGAACGCAAGTCTATCGCGAATTGCTACTCTTGGCCTCCTCTTATTGGCGCTTGTTGACGATGCGAGTGCGACGGCCGAGTACGATTACAAACCGGGAGAGCTTCTCGTTATCAAAGACGGCAAGTCGCCGGATAAAAAGTTTTCTGTCGTCGCCGGTGACCCCGATAAGAAAGGTGGTTTTGGCGGCGTCTACCTAATGGACGCCCAGGCGAAGAAGGTGCTTGGCGAGCTCAAAGACGTCGCGACTAATCTGGACACCGCTCCCGATGCATATCACGCGCATTGGTTGCCCGATTCAAAACATGTCGGCATCACGTCACGTGCTGAGCGGCACTGGGCGGCGAATGTCATCTATCGAATCGAAAATCGCCGTGCTTACTCCGTGGAGACGCCCGAACTCCTTTGCCATGCCATTCCTGATTTCTGCGCCCTAACAAAAGAACTCGGCCGCGCACTCATCGGCGAGGAATGCGGCGATATGCCCTGCAGAGCGCGGCAGAATCAGAGCGGTTCTGAAATCGTGAAATGGATTTCGTCGACACGCTTTGTGGTCAGCGAGGACTCGCGATGGCAGGTTAAAACGCGTGATCCTAGCCCTACATTAGGAAACTACGCGCAGGTTGAAAAAGAGGAGAACGCACAAACCGACGATGTAGACGATTTCTACGATGTCCGGTTCAAAGCCGAGGGCGAATGCGAGCTCCTTCCAGGGGACAAAACGCGAGTCGTGAGTACATGGCCCGTTAAGGATCAAAAGACCAAGGAGTAATCGCCGCTAATCAAAGATGTGAGTTCTTGGGTTGCTGGCTCTCGCTGCTTTCTCTTCGTGGGCGCTCCCTGAAGAGAACTTTCGCGGCGGAATTGTTTACGGACCGAAGGCCGCATTTAAGATCAGCGCACCGGAAGGGTCGGTGTTGGATAACGAATCAGACGCAAATGAGGGCGTTGCCTGTGTTCTTTACCCGAAGGGGAATCCTGCGCCGATACGCGAACGTCTTGTACGCGAAAATTGCGAGCACTAATTACGAGGATGCCGAGAAGTTCGCGGCGGTGACCATCAAACAAATGGCGAGTAAGCGCGGTAAGCCGAAGGAAAAGATCGACAAAAGGGTCACCGGTAGCGGTCAACCGTTCTTCATCAACGAATATCCCGCGACGAAAACGTGATATCGACCTCGCGCTGGCTGAAACCGCTCCACGGATGTGGTCGCAACAGCCGGCAGGTCTCGTTCTCAAACGAAATCGCAGGGGCACTAAGACAAAATATCAAAAACGCAGCTCAGCCTAGAAACTAAATATACTGGATTAGTTTCCACGTTGTGATAACACTACCGTCGATATGAAACGGGCACACAAACCGTGGCCGCGAAGCCGGAAACGCAATTCCAACCGGCAGCGCATTGTCGCTGCTGCCCGGGGGCACTTCTTTAATCACGGCTTCCGTAGTGTCACCATGGATGATCTGGCGGAGGAACTCGGGATCAGCAAGAAGACGCTTTATGCTTATTTTCCTGGGAAGTTCGATCTGCTCGAGGCCGTGCTGGCCGATAAATTAACAGCTGTCGAAGCCACGCTAAAGCAAATCACTCGAGCGCATCCGGACGATTTTGCGGCAACTTTGCGCGAGTTGCTGGCTGGCACTCAACGCGAACTGGACGAGATCAAGCCGCCGTTCGTGCGCGATATGCGCCAGAAAGCGCCCGACGTCTTCAAACTGGTCGAGCGCCGGCGGGCCGCGCTAATCCAGCGCTACATGGGAAAATTCTTTGTCGATGGACAACGGCTGGGAATGGTGCGCAAGGATGTTCCGGCCAAACTGATCATCGAAATCTTGCTGGCGATGGTTCAATCGATCATGAATCCCCCGAAGATGGAGGAGCTTGGAATGACGCCGAAAGAAGGCTACACCGGCATCCTCAAGATTGTTCTTGAGGGCGCGCTAACGCCAAAAGGACGGAAAGCGTGAACGCACCATTCGTTAGGCGGAATCGGCAACTCCGAAGTGATCGGGGCTTGCGGGTTCATTTAGAGTGGATGCTTCTATTCGGAGTTTTCACGTTGTTTCTCTTGTTTGCTGGTTGCAGTGACCGAAAGAACGCGGTTTCGGGGACGATCGAAGTGGACGAAGCGCATGTGGGACCGCGTCGGCGTGATCTTGCTGCCGCGCAAATCGACACCGCGGTCCACGACGCCGACGCCCAGGAAGCGCAACTGGTGTTCTTGCACGACGACGCGCGGCGCCAGCAGGATTTGCTTCAGCGCAGGGTCGTTTCGGCTACTGACGCGGAGCGCGCCGATAGCGCCGCCAAAGCGCAGGAGAAAAATGTCGCGGCGGCGAAGATGCGCGTCGCACAGGCGCATGCGCAACTTGGAGATATCGAAGCGCAGTTGGCAGAAATGCAGGTTACTGCCCCGGCGGATTCCATTCTGGAGGTACTCAGCGTAAAGATGGGCGACGTGCTGCCGGCCAATCGCGAGGCCGCCACGCTGTTGTTGACCGGACATCTCTGGGTGCGCGTTTATGTCCCTGAATCTTGGCTGGGTTTAATCAAGCTGGGCGAGCACGTCCGCGTCCGTGTGGATTCGTTTCCGCATACCGACTTCGACGGCGTGGTCGAACAGATCAATCGACAGGCCGAATTTACGCCACGCAACGTGCAAACCGTCGCTGACCGGATCAAACAAGTATTCGGCGTGAAGGTCCGTTTGCCCAGCGACGACGATCGTGTGCGCGCCGGAATGGCGGCGGATGTTTACTTTCCGAATGTGAAATGAAACTAATGAATAAATCTGGAAACCAGGAATCCAGGAATCCAGGAGTTTCACTAGATATCCTTCCTGGTTTCCAGATTCTCTGTTTATGCCTGAGCCGATGATCGAAGTCGAAGGGTTGACGAAACGCTTCGGCGCTTTCACCGCGGTTGACCACGTTTCGTTTTCCGTCGGAAAAGGATCGATCTTCGGTTTTCTCGGCCCGAATGGGTCGGGGAAAACAACAGTGATCAGGATGCTCTGCGGCATTCTGGAGCCGACCGAAGGCACCGCGCGAATCGGCGGCCACGACATCGTGCGGGATTTGGAGCCGATCAAGGAAATGATCGGCTACATGTCGCAAAAGTTTTCGCTCTACGACGAGCTAACCGTGAATGAGAACCTCATCTTTGCAGGAAAACTTTATGGCTTGAGCGGTGGCGAATTAGACCAGAGGCGCGAGGAAATGATTGCCACGACGCATCTGGAGCCGTACATCGACAGGCGCGCTGCCCAGCTCTCCGGCGGCTGGCGTCAACGTCTGGCCATGGCTTGTTCGCTCATGCACAAGCCGAGTGTGCTCTTTCTAGATGAGCCGACCGCCGGCATCGATCCAGTCGCCCGCCGTGAACTATGGGATTTGCTCTTCGAGTTTGCTGGCAAAGGGATGACCCTGTTCGTGACAACCCATTACATGGATGAAGCCGAGCGCTGCGATCATGTCGGCTACATCTACCTCTCGAAATTGATCGTTTGCGGTGAACCGGACGAGTTGAAAAAACTGCCTGAGGTGAATCCACCGGGGACACGGCGGCTGGACGTGACTTGTGATCACGTGACGGCGGCGCTCCACGCCATGCATGAGATGACCGGAGTGCGCAGCGCCACAATCTTCGGCCAATCGATGCATTTGCTCGTCGATGACACAGTCAAGCGCGCGCAGATCGAGGAACAACTGCGCAAAGTCGGCGTCGCTCATGTCGAGATTCATGAAATAGGTCCTTCGTTGGAAGACGTGTTCGTCGAACTTTCCGCCAAGCACGCGGCGGAACGACAAAAAGCCGCGTAACACCGATGATTGTCATCCTGAGCGAAGCGAAGGACGTCACGAATTAGAATGAAGGCGTTCTACGTATATATGATGACCAATCGAAGCCGCGTGGTGCTCTACACCGGAATCACAAACAGTTTAGTGCGACGAGTCTGGCAGCATCAGAGCGGGGAGATCGAAGGATTCACTAAATCCTACAAGGCCAATCGACTCGTGTATTACGAGTGTTTCGATGATCCCCGAGACGCGATCGCACGTGAAAAGGAAATCAAGGGCTGGCGGCGCGAGAAGAAAAATGCATTGGTCGAAACGAAGAATCCCAAGTGGACCGATTTATCGCCGATGCTTTTTCAACATTTCAAACGTCCTTCGCATACTTCAGCAGTTCGAGGTGCCAACAATGATCGATCCTAGTTCGGATATTTTGCGTATTTTGTGGGGTCTCTCGCTTCGCTCGGGATGACAAGCCAGCCATGAAGCACAAACCGTTTAGAGGGCTTGGCGCAATTCTGTTCAAGGAGTTCATCGTCGTCTGGCGTGATCCGCTGACACTCTTTTTTTTCTTTTTTCCGCCGTTGATCGAGATGGTCGCGTTCGGTTATGCACTCGACAACGACGTGAAACACATGGCGATGCTTGTTTTCAATGAAGATCGGACCGTTGAGAGCCGCCAGTTGATCGATCGCTTCGTGAACACCGAATCATTTCGCGTAGTTGGCGAAGTACAAAGTCTCGACCAACTGAAAAGCGACATGCGCAAGGGGCGCGCGTACGCCGCGCTTTACATCCCGCCAAACTTTACGCGCGAACTGATGGCAGGCCACTCCGCACAGGTGGAACTGCTTGTTGACGGATCCAATTCCACAACGGCGCTGCAGGCTCTGCAAACTGGGCTCGGCGTGGCGTTGACGCAATCAATGGAATCACTGATGCGCGACGCCGGCCGAACGGGTATGCCGATCGATGTTCGCCCGCAGATGCTTTACAACCCGGCCATGCGAGCGCCGAACTTTTTTGTGCCCGGCGTGATAGGCGTGGTCTTGCAAATTGGAACCACAGTTGCCGCGGCCATGGCTTTGGTGCGCGAACGCGAACGCGGCACACTTGAGCAATTACTGGTGAGCCCATTGAGCCCCGCCGGGCTCATGCTCGGCAAGCTGGTTCCATATCTATGCATCGGCATGACCATGGCGGTCGTTTTGTTCACCATTATGCGTTTTGTGTTTTTCGTTCCGATCGAGGGCAATGTTTTCTCCATGATGTTTTCGACACTGGTGTATGTGTTTGCGCTGCTAAGCCTCGGTTTGCTCGTCGGGACGAGAGCCGAAAACCAAATGCAGGCGCTGCAAATGTCCATGGTCTTCCTGCTGCCGAGCGTTTTCTTTTCCGGCTTCATTTTCCCGCGTGAAACAATGCCGTGGATTTTCTATGCGCTCGGTGCGCTGTTTCCTACGACGTATTTCATCGCGCTCATGCGCGCAATCATTCTGCGCGGCGCAAATTTTTTCGAATACTGGCCCAACCTGCTGGTACTTATTGTGATGTCGATTCTGCTTTTTAGTTTTTGCGCTATGCGTTTCCGGAAAAAGCTCGCGTGACCGATGCGAATTCGGGGAGCGCACGCCGCCGGCGTGCTGTTTTCGGCCGCTGTCCGAAATTTGAGAGCGCGAAAGCACGATTTTCAAGGGAAGTCTGCGGAATGCCGCGTGTCCCAAAGAGCTGTTCGGCGGGCCGCCGAACAGTACACGCGAGGCCGCGTGTGCTCCCCAGAAGTCGCGAACATGCTTTGGGTTAGTTTCGTATTCATTAATTTGATGTCGATGTCCTTTTGAAAATTTTCTCCAGCGCGCTGCGCGTCACCATCGCCGTCGCCGCCATTTTGGTGTTACTCTGGTGGTTTGGAATGAGAATGCCTGGAAAGAATGCTTCCAAGG
>WNFR01026240.1_pt1 | contig 20687 bp, 17 predicted proteins | sample 5400221 | NCBI WGS metagenome assembly WNFR01 (sample SAMN13153357, study PRJNA577476) | soil metagenome | isolation source: 40 cm soil under Madrone tree | place: USA:California | collected 2016-06-14 | reverse complement strand
GATCTGCACACATAATATTGAGGCGATAATCCTCGTTTAGTTCGTTGCCGTCTTGTATCAGGCTCATGGTCCCGAACAGTAATCTGCCCGTATTGTTCAACTCGACAACGTCTTGATATACCGCCGCGGCCTTAATTACATTCAGCACGCGACCGTCTTTGACCTGTTTTTGAAGATCCGAGTGCAAATCTGCGGAAGCTAACAATCGACGTTTCACGTCTATCGGATTCATTCCTGCGATATTTTCAGAACGTATGAGTGCCGCACCAAACGATACGAGAGGAGCTGAGAGGGATGTTCCATGCATTCGGTCTAATTTCCACTCTCTTGTATCTAAGTCATATGAAAGAACAGGAATTGAACAGCCCGGTGCGGCGATATCCACGAAGGCTGGACCAGAGTTGGAAAAGTTAGCCCAGTCTCCCTTGCCGTCCAATGCTGCAACAACTATTAGATTGGGTACAGTTTCGCCTCCGTAATTGGCTGGTTTTATCTCGTTATCATTAGCGCTCCCGAGAGGTTTGCCTTGATTTCCCGCTGCTACAACGAATAGGACTGATGACGACGAATTCAGGTGATCTTTCAGCGTCAAAATGTCATTAACTGTGGCGAGACTTAGATTTACGACGTCGGCTGAGTGCAGACGTATAGCTGAAGCAATTTTTTCAAACCATTGGTCCTCGGTGCCATAAAATTCCGATCCATCTTGGAGCCCGTATTTCTTATAAATGCGCTTCACTATTAGTTCCAGGCGTGGTTGCCCCGAAGCTTGTATCCGACCGAATAATGGGCCACCCAGCGCCAAAGATGCTACCTGCGTCCCATGCATAGGTTCAAAACCACGATTCAGAGGTAGTACATCGGCTTCATAACTCTCCCATGATTGGGTTGTTTTCACTATTACATTCTCACGAAAAATTCCTCTTCTGACACCGTATAAGCCGCTATCCGCGATCAATATACGAGAAAGGCGTCGCCGTTCAGCAGGTTCGTAAAATCTATTGCTACTTAACACATCAAGCAATAGCGAGACATCATAGGGGTATGATTGTGAATTCTGCGGTGGTTCGCACTTTTCGTCTGCAGATTGCAGCGCAAATATTGGTTTAACGGCGGACGGAACGGTTGCCACAAGGTATTTCCAAGCAGAATCCCCCAATTTGACCACGACTTGTCTCGAAGGTGCTGGTTGTGCAGGTTGCGGACAAGGCGGGATCCCAAACTCTGAATCAAAGCTGATCAAACTGCGAGCTGTAATATTTTGGCCGAAGCTTTGGTAGTACTCGGTCAGCTGTGTGAAATATGCATCCTCTACATTACCACAACCCCGTTTCACTACGTCCCGAACTGTTTCTCCTTTTCGAGCTGAAACTTTGGTTAAGCGACTTAGAGACACCTGAGTTTTGGAAACGGACGTACGATCGGGGAGTATAAACGATAGTGTCTTTTGAGCATTCATCGCTTGTAAATTGCCCAAGGTGTCGGGAGTCGGTTGTGCGGTGGCAAGAGACTGGCAAAAGGCATCACCATCTAGACCACAAATGCCCACTTGGTTCGCGGCCGCCCAGGATCGGGCCCACTCAAGAAAGATCTGGCTATGCGTAAGAGAAATCCACGATTGGTTTTTTAAATCGCTTCGTGAGTTCACCCCAATTAGTACTCGAACCTTGAGACCACTGTCGGTCACGGCATAGGTACCGCCTCCTACGTCTCCGAAGCATAGAGTGGCGCCTTCGACGGTTGCATACGATGATTGACGATCCCCTGGTAAGGCGACGATTCTTGCTTGTCCTGCCGTCAACTCGCCGAGAGTGCGATCCACCCCATTCCTCAAACGACAGCCGTATCCAACGAGAGTTACGCCTCTACCAAGCGGTAGTGTCTTGGGATCATTGTTAATTCGTTCAACTATGGTTTGGCCGACTGGAACGCTGGTCAAACATAGTCCAAAATCAGCACTAGGATCGTTTATGTACTTTGGATGAGCCATACAAGACACGGAGTACAAAACATCGCCTAACTTGACATGGGCCGCTGTTTGTTGCGTGCTACCCAGGCACTGTGCCGACGTCAAGATTACCCTGGAGCCAATCACCGTAGCAGAGCAAATTTCCCCTGAGGAGTTCGTGAACGGAACCGAAGATAACCACCTACTCGACTCAATATCCGGTTGTACTTTGTCAATGATTATTGATTGAGCCGTATCGGAGGTATATGCGATGACCACAATCGAGAAAAGAACGCAGAAAGTTTTACTCAATATTTGCACGGCATATCTCCTGTTATTCGGACAATTTTGTCATTGTCGACAATCCTCAGCGGTTGAATCCAAACCACATATTCTTGCCTTATTCTTATCAACCCAACCTCTGGACCAATCAATGAAAGACTTGTTCGCTGTTGTCGAAATCCAGGAGTTAGTACTAATATCTCCCCGTGAATTGATGCCAAAAAGTCTTCGTATCGTCTCAGCCGGATTCGTGAAGTTATACGCACCACCGCCACTATCACCAAAGCACAGTGCTGCACCGCCTTTAGTCCGGACATAAAGATCTTTGTTAGGTCTGAGAACAACCTTTGCAATACCTTCGTAGAGCTCGCCAAAACTTTGATCAGAACCCCCTTTCACCCTGCAACCATACCCGAGCAGTGTTACATCTTGTCCGTTTGCAGGTGAGGAATTATCGGTAATGTTCACTCTCTCAAATCCATCTCCTAGCTTCGGTAATCCTTTGTTGAGAAAACAAAGTGCGAAATCAGCTGATATGTCACCGGGATATCCAGGGTGATGGTTGCAAACTACGTCCGCGGTTAGTGATCCTACGGATACTGTCCCTTTGGCACCATCATCTATGCAATGAGCCGCGGTGATAATTGCTTGCCGGCCAACCGCAGTAGCCGTACATCCCCCACCATTAGAATTCCTAAATATAAACGTTCCTGGCCACTTCTTTGGGTCCGCTGGGTCTGCGCCTATTACTTGCGGTTTGGCGCCTGAGGACTTCAGTTCGCTAAAAGCCTGCATTTTAATGTTCTGCGAGAAACCAGGGGTCGCGATGAAAATTAAAGCGCTTGCTAAAATGAAGACGAAGTTGAGCCATCTTCCCGTTCGCTCTTCATCTCTCTTACTCATAACAATTTCCTCCATATATTTGATCGAGTCTTAAATTGTAATCGTTTGGTGATTTATTAAGACTTCTTAATTGTTGTTGATAATTGTGTCTTTCTGTTCCGGTACGCAATCGGAGGTATCTTCCAAGCGTTGTTTTGCATTTGAAATATCCTTTTCTGTTACCGCGAGTTTGACGGCGAATGTTCCCGTGTCAGGCTGCTCCGGAGAGGCTCGGGGGCTTTCGATCAGTCTCACACAGCGGGGCACCAAAAAAATCTGATGGGCTCCTCTTTAGCGTGCCATTACCAGCACGGCGCACTCTATAGGTAAGTCCAATCAGAATCGCCGCCATTCTTTGAATTTTGATTTCTTAGTTGCTATCCCTACAATATCCGTTAATCTTTGGGGTCTGACTGTATGGCAATTTCGTAGGACATCTAAACTTCTAACCACTACACATTAAGGAAACTCGATTACGTACAAAATTTTAGGAGTCATGCCATTTGGCAGTGTTTTATCTTTCGTCACACGAGGAGGCGGGGGGCTACAAGTGCCCTCATCCCATCTTTTTTTAGCGATCGGGGATCTTACCGCTTCATAAATAGCGTACATGCTAAGGCTATCTTCAAACTTGTATTTTGGATCTACCATCAACGTTTTGATTACTTCCGACAAGACCTTCGCTGACTCTTCAAAACTATATTTTTCAAAACCCTCGTACTGGCAGTGTCTCATTTCAAAAAGCCAATCGTGTACAATAAACGCTGGACCATATCCCCAAGGAGAGTAGCTTCGCATCACCCAAAGTGGCCTTGGGATTGACCCGCCATCAGTGAGCATTCGTCCTGGCGTAATAGACTCAGTATTGTACCGGGTGAAAGTTAATGGTTTCTCGTTGTCGGGAGTGAAAATGAAGAGGTCGGCATCAATCCATTCAACAAGAAGCTTCCCAGTGAGCTTTCCTCCTTTGATTTGTGAATAGTGGATATCCGCACAGCCAACGAGTATTCCTAACAAGATCAGGAAAGAACCTTGTCTAATTGTTCTCATTGTTTAAGTTAGTTCTGTTACTAACACGCGATCTTTGTGCAAACGATTACAATGGGTAGAAAAGGTAATACTCGCGTTGGGTATTGACGTTCTTGGTAAGCAAACGTTCCCCCTCGGTTAACGGTGCAATCGAATGTCATTGATCTGGATATATTTCCCGGAATCATCCTCTCTTCAGGAGCGACATTTTTATAGCTGAGCGTGTGAATTGAGCGAGACGTTTCATTGCCACCTCGTCATGAACGCTTCTGCGCTCCGGTGCTAATGGTCTTGCCTTGCATTATGAAAATCTCTTGCCCGGAAACATGGTGCGTTACTTTCCAATTGCTAACCTGTGACATCATAATATGCTCCCTCAATTATTTGCCTCAAATTCGGATTATTTCTTGGTGAAATCGGTTTTGGTTTTCACGGCGGTATCTGCTGCCTGAACCGCTCTTACAGCGCCTGTCTCGCTCGTTATTCCGACTTCGGACACTAATTGCTCTTTCGTAACGGTGATCTGTAGAGTTCCTGAGGCAAAAGGCATTCTCGTAGCGTTAATAGAGAGCATTATTTTTTCATCAATCCCTTTCAAACTTAGGTCTGGTACTGCAAGCTGAACGGCCGGGTCAGTGGAGACTACTTGGACTTTGTAGATTACCTGCTTGTTTACTGCTACGCCGTTGGGCTGCTTGTTTTCTGGTGTTGTTTCGTCCACGGATAAAAACGTCCCGCATCCAGCGATGTTACAAATCAATAGAGACGCCGCAAAATAATGCCAACGCTTCAAAGAGTACTTGCTCATAGCGGGCCTCTCAATTCTCATTTGGTAAGATTTATCTGTAGCCAAGAAGTGGCGGAGGATATCGGCACAATTGTTTTGCCATCGACGGTAAGAGAATAATCCTCTTCTTTTAACGTATGTTTCACAGTTTTAAGTGACTCATTCGCTTTGTCCAACTCACTCCTCAGAAATTCAATGACTTTAGAAGATTCGGCTAATGCACTAACGGGCTGCGCTCGTAAATCCCGCTGAATCTCCGTTAGTCGCTTGGATAATGACTCCTTAATAATTGAAAGGGTTAGGTGTTTTTTGGCATATTCTTTGAATCCATCGCTGTTGAAAACTGCGCAATAGATCGGTTTCGGCTTCGAGGGTGGTGCAATTGCTGGTTTCGCAGCACTGATAGCAAGCCCAGCGACCGCCTGTAGAAATTCTAGAAACTTGTCGGTCTCACCGGCTGATACTGCCTGGAGCGTTCCATCTGCCTCAGTTTTAACGGTCATCCTTGTATCAGAAAAAATGTGCGGCAATGCTGCAAGACCGCTCGGAGTCGTGATTTCATACGTCAGTTCCTTCCCTTTTAGATTCTGCTCTACAATTAACTCGATATTGGGATTCTCGCTAAAACAGTTTTCTACTTCTTTGTCAATTTTAGAATCGTCATTAAGCGTGGTGAATATTTTATTGTCCAATCTTATTCCGACCTCGTACCCCGGCCGTTTTACAATGTATCGAATTCCTTTGGCGGGATCATTTACTGAATTGATTTGGTTAACTCGCATAGGCATTGAACAGCCAGACATTGCAATCACAGTGATAATCCCAAGGAAAATTCTGAGTTCGTTGGAGGTGTTCATGGTTCGTCTCTCACAAGTGTATGGTCGGAATTGAAGCTGTATCTTGACAGTTCGTAGACCAGAAGTAGGTTCACAAAGGTTAGGTTTAGCTCCTGTATCTTGACTATTCCGATCGACCGTAACCTTAAGGTGGCAGAAGAGAGAAGCTTAGGGCTAAGTCTTGTTGTGTGCTAAATGATCACCGCAACCAATCGTTTCGTTCATATTCCTGTTATCAGTTATTCCGGGATGGCTGTTAGTGTCCTCTGCTCGTCGTAATAACTCTTCCACTCCATCCGCGTCCAATACAAAATACTTATAAGACTGTTATAAGTTTTTCTTATATCACTGGACTTTGTTTCGTTTGGGCTAACTCTGCAGCAGTGGCCGTGGGTGCGTCGGCGTTAAACGAAAAAAGGTAGGCCGGTTACAGGTGGGATTCAGGGACACTGATCAGCCGATGGTTGATGACGGAGCAGTGCCGCAACCAGCGTTTACAGCATGTATAGTCAAATGGTTGCAGAGAGTGAGTCCTAATAGACATGGTGGAAAACTGATTCTGCACCATGTGGGGCTAATCTTCAGCAATTTCGCTGGCCGTTTCCCGCTATTGTTGGTATAAGCAGTTGGTTTGAATTTTGTATTGTTGAGTGGATCGTTTCTTATCCGCTTATCAATTGCTGAGCCAAGATCCTTCACGGCGCTCTAGATAACTCACCAAGGACGGGCAAAGAAGCGCGGAGTCGGTTCTAGCAGGAACTGCGATGCACTTTGTCGCCCGGTTCTGGAGGTGAGCCAGTCATGACATCTGACCGAGAAACGCTTGTGGAAGTTGAGTCCTCGTTCGATTCCGGTCTCGGGTTCTCTGATGAAAATCTTCATCGAGAAAGACCGGTCGAGTTGTGGGCAGCGAAGAGAACGACGATGACGTTGAACCAGTTCAGTTCCTTTGCCGCGGTGGCGAAGCATCTGAACATGACGAAGGCGTCGGCCGATCGAGGTCACGGAAGCGGGCCAGTTGTTCCTGCGGATAATCATGCCAATTCTTGAGCAGGTCGCGAAGCTGGAGGGCGGATTCAAACCGCCGAAGGCCAAGGCCACGCGGGACCTGCGAGCCGGGGGAACTTTCAGCGCATGTGCCGTTTTGCTACCGGCGCTATTAGCGCGTCTGCAACAGCGATACCCGCGGGCTGAGTTTGAATGTCGAACCAAAACTTCGGAGCAGCTTGAGCGGCTGGTGATAAACTCGGCAATGGATGTTGCCGTGATTGCGCGGCCGGCGTCCTCGCGCGAATTGGTGAGTGAGCCGCTGCGAGCGGAGAGAGTCGTTATGTTTGTGCCCGGGGATCATCCGCTCGCTCTGAAGAAGAACTTGAAGTTGCGTGACCTGTTCACTGAAACATTTATTATTAGAGGCGGTACCGGGATTTCAGGTACCACGGAAAAGGCTCTGAGGCAGTTCCGAAAGCAGGGATTGGACGTAAAGATCGGATTACGCTGCGACGACCCGATGGCCATCAAGGCGGCCGTACGCCAGGGAATGGGTGTGGGGATGGGCTTTGAGGATACAGTTAAAGGAGAGGTCGATGGCGGCGAGTTCAAGATTCTCGATTTGGATGGTTTGAAATTGGCAGGTCAGAGCTTCATCATTTATTCGAAGAAACGACCGCTGTCGAAAGTAGCGCAAGAATTTCTCGAACTCTTACGCGGCGCGCGGACCGTTTAAGAGGCGAACCGTCGTTCCAATCGTTCAAAACGTTCAACCGCTACGCTCCGTTCAACGCCTTCGGCCGTTCAAAGTTCAAGGTTCAATAGTTCAACGTAAGATTCGGAACGTTGTTCAACCCAATGAACTTCATCTGCGCCGCGTGGTGGGTTCCAAGGTATCGGTTTGCCGAGCAGGGGACGGGGGCCGACGAGAGTGGTTGTACTTGGCTTGGCTATTTACGCACTCTGTCCAACTACAGGCTCTTTGTGAAGGATTCTTGGCAGCACTATTATCTGGAGACTCATTTTACCGATCCGAAACCCTCTGAATAACCGTCGAGTACTTGTTCATTGCTTCCCGTCAATTAACGCACAGGCGATCAAACGCATTGAATGGCTGCTGAACGGGTTGATGGACTGGACGAAGTTGTAGCGAATTTCGCGGACGGCAGGATCCTTGGCCGCTGGAGGGTTGACGTAGCTCAAGAGCAAACGTGCGTAGGCCAAGATCTCACCATGTTCGAAGATTCGATCGATTTTTAATCCCTTTGCGTTCGGAGTTCGAACCTTGCTCTTTACGGAATACCATCCGGTAACTGGCGAAGGATCGAAGGCGTATACATTTGACACGCGTGGGAGGGTACTGCCGTCAGACGATTGAATTTCTGGAAGCGCGTACGCGAGATGCTGGGCGAGGCCGCCGCCCAATGAATGGCCGGTTGTGATAATGCGGACATTCTTGTAGTGCTCTCTTCCATTTTCGATTCGGGTTTTTAGGTCATCCAGCACTTCCTTTCCTGTGTCCTGGGCGACGACTGTATATTGATCGCTATAAGTCGGAAGAAACCGTAGGAGCCAGCTAAACCAACGGAAATTTGACATCCAGTCGCTCCAGCTAAAGAATTCTGTGCCTCGGAAGACGACAGCTACTATCGGAGGAGAGACCGTCTTTTCCCAGACTTCCATATAGAGTCCAACGTCGCGGGCTTTGTCGCGCAATGTTTCGGAAGGGAAATTGTCCCACATTTTCCAACCGGACAGTGGGAGCCTCCCTTCAGGCGCGCAAGCCGCTGAGTACGCTTCTAACTGTTCGGCGTTTCGTGAAGACCTGGTGCTCGATGGTTGTTGACGGGTTCTAGCACTGGGCGCACTCCAACCGTCTGTGTAAGCATTTTCACTGAGAACCGCGTATTCCCAAAGTTCTTTTGCCGACTCAGATATACTCACGGCGGGGTTATAGGTTCTATTCCCCGGTTCGCGTATGAGAACCGTCTTCGGATCTTGGGACATGGCGGCACATCCTGAAATTAAGATTTGAAGTAACAAAACGAAGAGTAAGGAATTTGTTCGCTCCGTTTTTGCACTTGTCCTGTGCATCTTCCATCTTTTTTGATTACGCCTGCTCATACTATCTCAGACTGTCACCCCAGGCAGCTTAAACTTTCGAAGATCCGCCAAGTCTGCCGCTTCGGCAGGACGGAATTAGGCTAAACAGCACGACTTGCTCCGGGAACGAGCGAAACCCACTTCGAATAGAGATCGTGATACCGTCCTTCGCTGCGGCGCCTACCATTTCGAGATAAGGTTCAACGTTGTCTGCGGTGATCCTTTCGGTTTCGTTGTTACTGCCTATAATTTCGACGAGGGTTGCTTGTCCAACGAATCGCCCGTTTTGCCAGAGCGCGGTTGGTCCTTTTCGGTCATCATCAATTGGGGTAAGTTGCCCGATCGTCTCATTAAGAAACTTGCCGGCGAGATTATCTGGGGACGTCCAACCGATGGTTACGGCATCATCGTCAGTCGATTCTGCTAAGACAAATGTTAGTTTAGTGTTAATCGATTTTGCGTTGGTGATACGAACTTTTGTGCCTTCTGAGATTATTTTTGGATCTCCAATCTTTTTTCCAGCAGGCAGCATATCACCAGGTCCATACGGAACGTACTTCAGCAAGTTCGCGGATTGGCGAATGCGAGCTTCTGGATCCTGCACTGAAAATGTTTTGTTGAGATAGCTTCTTATTTGCATTTAAACTCCAGGACTTTCTGCGGCATTAACAAATGATGGACAAATCACAATGGCGTTTCTTAATGCGTCAGGATAACCGCTTTAGGCTGCCCTGCTGGAACAGCGCGATCTTTGAGACGAAGTTCAACCGCGTGGGCACCAAGTGAGAGTTTGGGTGACACTATCGAATGAGCGACTAATAAGCTTGGCTTCTTGACCGCTGACCAAGATTTGAATTCCTGTTATCTATGTAATGCCTGGATGACTCCGTCAGAATCCTGTGCTCGTCGTATTAACTCTTCGCTCCAACCGGGTCCAATACAAAATACTTATAAGACCATTATAAGTTTTTCTTATAACTCCGGTCTTTGTTTCGGTCGGGTTAACTCTGGCGCAGTGCGCGCGGGTGCATCGACGTGAAGCGAAAGAAGAAAAGGAGACAGATTGCCCCCTAAGTTCTAGATCCGCACATCAGCGAGGGACTCGAGTCTGATCCGCCTGCTTTCTTCTCGGACACCCTGCATCGCGTCGGCATCCAGCACTTCCTGTTTGAACGTCACGCCTGTGTCAGTCATGATATCCTGAAGAGTTACCTGATACGTCTCGAAATTGCCCGCTGAAAACCGCTCTATCCCGAACTTGTTGATGGCTTGCGTCTGATCCAATATGAATCCGAAGGCACGCAGTTTCGGCCGGGCTGTACCCGCATCCTCCGTGACCAGCAACACTTTCCAAAACCGTCTCGGAATCTTTACGAGTCCACCGCCGAAGTCGTGTTCGATATCATTTGTATTATCCAGAATCGGACCCGCGAAAAGTGACATTTTGTAGCCTACGTTTTTGGCCTGTGTCTGAATACGATTTTCGAGCCCACCCCACAGTCCGTGAAACCCGTACTTGTCGCGGTTGAACTGCTCATGTTGAGGCGTGCAGTTGGTCCAATGAAAGCTGTCGGAGTTCGCTAGAATCTCTTCTTCTGCGGTGTCGCCCCATGCTGTATCATCGCGGCGCACAATATGTCCGCGGTCGAACTTGGTAGCAGGTTGGTAAAGTTCAGCGTCTTCGATCTGGAGCTTGCCTGGGATGCGCGGATCGGCCACCCACGTATCGGTCCCGAATTCCTCCCGATTCTTTCGTCTCTTGGAGGGCGTGTAATCAACGTTCACAGCAGACCACATTTGAAGCCGACGTTGCGCGTTCATTACGACCGAATAGTGGTGATACTTGAGCACGAACGGCCTATTCTGGTCTTTAAGGATTTCCGCTGAACGGGCCGGGGAGATCTCTGGCGGAGGCACGGGGACGCCAAGGAAACCGGAATCATATCCGGCTCGATGGCAGGCTCGCCGCCGAAATAGAAGTTTGCGGTACCGTTCACTACAATCGCCACGCCACGGTCATTTCTGGGTGCGACGGCATCCATTCGAGTTCCCTCCGTTTGGCTCTGAATTGCGGCTAGCTTCGTAAAATCGTCGCCGAATGTTCTTAATAGGTCGGCGAGAGCTGGTTGGTAATCGGCTCGGACATTGGCGGCCGCGAGTTGGGCACAGATGGAACTCACTCGAACCCCTTCATTGGCAACCCAGTGGATATCACTATCGGGCATCCCCTTCGCCCAGGGAATTCCTCGAATCGTCATGATTTGACCGTCTTTGATTTCTGGCACCCCACTGTGATGCAACGCGACTACCTCCCAGTCTTTGTTGAACGCAGGAGACCCCGATGATCCGGGTAGGGTATCCGTTGTGTATTGAAGGAAAAGATCCGCATCGCTCGGTGCGATCAGCAGTTCGTTGTCACGGACCCCATATTTTTTAGGGCCACCGTCTGGATACTGGATAATGCTAATCGCTTGCCCCACGAGAATCTTTCCCGTCGTTGGAATAAGCGGCAGAGGTTTGAATTGACGTATGTTGTAGCTGCCCGCGATGGCAGTGGACGCGACACCGACAATAGCGAAGTCGTGCTTCTCGGTCGCATAAAAGAACCGATTCGTGTCGAGCTTAAAAACAACGCCGGCGCGCAAGCTGCCGTCGGCTGCCTTCTCGTAGCCGAATTGAATCCCACAGCCGCGGCATTCTTCCGCAGCGGCGAATACGTGGTGATTGGTGATCATTAGGTCAGGGGCGATTAGGAACCCAGTGGCGAATCCATCCCTCACTGTTCCGCGATCGTCAAGTTCGACGATCCGGCCGACCGGAGTCCCCGCGAATCGAGCTGCCTCATTAGGCGGATAATCGTCTAGATCGAGTGTGGGACCGATGCGTCGTTCCGCGAAAAATGCCTCGGTCACACCTGCCCGCGCGTACGCCATGCGTTTCGCCGCTTCACGAGTGAGATATCGCTCAACCCTTGCCGGACTGTCGGCCTGCTGGGGGCCGCCCATTTTCAGCAGACGCACAGTCTCCGCGCGGCGATCCGTCAATTCCCGCCATCGTTCGCCGGCTGCATGAGCGCGATCGAGTTGTCGTTGCCTTACGTTATCCGCGTGTGCCATGATGCACCTCTGTCGCAACTCTTCGAACAATCTTGGTCTGACGGCCATCCATATAATAAAATTTTTAGTCGAAACCGTTCGTTTATATTCCTGTTATCTATGTAGTTCCCTCATGACTCCGTCAGAGGTCTTTGCTCGTCCTAATAACTTTTCACTCCACCCGAGTCCAGTACAAAATACTTATAAGACCATTATAAGTTTTTCTTATATCTCAGGACTTTGTTTCGTTCATGTTAAGTCAAGGAGCGGTGTCGGCATGCCGTCGACGTGAAACGAAGAACGGCGGGATGGGATTCAGGGAACGATTGTTAAGATTGACACCTGGTGGATCCAACAATTTTTCTGATCCCTTCCCGGTTTGTAATTTGTCACGTCATATTGATTTCTTTGGCGAGCAAAGCCTTTAACATCGTGGCAGCTCCGCACTGTCCGAAACCGGGTCACAGTCGAATCGATTACTTTCCGTTGCATTTATCATTCCCGATTTTTAGGACGCCCGTATGGATCTCGATAGGGGTCGTCCGCAGATGTTAATAACTCATCCGGTCGCGGTTGCTCCAGTACACAATTCCTCTGACACTGGAGTCAAGTTTTCTTATATTTGTCGACCGCGTGTCGTTTGCGATTCGACAGAGCAGGACTTGGACGCAGTCTCTGGCAGGTACATAAAGGCTCGCCGACCTCGTAGATCATCGCGAGACGCGAGCGAAAGCTTCCTCGGATCCTGATCGAGCCGCGCAACCCCCGTTTACAGCGCGTGTATCCAAAAGTTGCAGCGAGTGAGTACCAAAAGGGCACGGTGGGAAATTGATTCAGTGCATGCGTGGCGATCTTGCAACGATTTCGCGGGCTGTTTTGCAGTTCTGCCGGACTAGCCGGTTGGCCTGAACTTTGTATTGACGGAAAGCGGAAATTCGTTTTGTCGTATTGACAGATTGACCGAGTTTCTTCGCGGCGCTGGGGAGGACTCACCCGACAAACGGTTTGGTGGGTCGAAGAGAGCACGCTGCCATGATCCTCATTGCTCGGCTCTGGGGGGCTTATGACGTTTGATCAAGTAGCACGGGGCGAAACTGATTCGCCTTTGAAAGACGGCGATGCGATTGGTGATGGGAATGTCCCTGGACCTGGCCCGCTTGAGCAATGGGCGGCGCGCAGGGTGAGAATGACTTTGAACCAGTTCAGTTTCTTTGCGACGGTGGCGAAGCACCGGAGTTTGACGAAGGCATCGGCGGAGTTGCGGGTGAGCCAGCCCTCGATCTCGCAGCAATTGAAACAGCTCGAAGGTCATCACGGAACCCAGCTCTACCGTAGAGTCAATAAAGGGGTAGAGATCACTGAGGCGGGGCAGTTGTTCTTGCGTACGATTACGCCGATCCTCGAGCAGGTCGCGCAGCTGGAGGGCGGATTCAAACCACCGGCGCAGAAGAGCGCTTGTGAAGTTTTGCGGGTGGGAGGGACGGACAGTGTTTCTGCGGAGTTATTGCCGTCTTTGTTGGCCGTTTTTCGGCTAAGGCATCCAACAGCCGAATTGGAGATGCGCACCCGGACTTCGGATCATCTTGAGCGAATGGTATCGAGCTCGATATTGGACCTGGCTGTGACGGTAAGGGAAGCGCGTTCGTCCGATTTGGTTTGCGAGCCATTGCGGCGGGAGAAGATCGCGATGTTCGTGCCGTCGAATCACCGGTTAGTCCACAAAAGTCGATTGCAATTATCTGACGTGCTTGCTGAGCCTCTGATCATTAGAGGTGGTAAGGGAGGGTCCGGCGTGTTCGATAAAGCTATGCAGCAGATTCGCGACCGAGGACTAGATCTCAAGATCGCTATGTATTGCGACGGGCCGACGGAGATCAAGGCGGCGGTCCGGCAGAATATGGGTGTTGGAATGGTCTACGAGGACGCGATTAAATCCGAAGTCGCTTCAGGTGAATTCAAAATCCTCAAAGTGCCGGGCGTTGAGTTGGAAGGGGAGAGCTCTATCATCTATTCGAAGAAACGAAAGCTTTCCTCGGTGGCGCTGGAATTCCTCGAACTCTTGCGCAGCGCGGGGACAAGTCAAATAGCTAAGAGCCGTTCCAATAGTTCAAAACGTTCAACTGCTTCGCTATTTAACGTTGGTGCGCATTCCAATAGTTCCAGTCGTTCAACCGCTTATTAACGCGGCGGCAAGTTCAATTCGTTCCAGTCGTTCAACCGCTGCGCTCTGTTCAAGTCGTTTGAAGGCTACAGCAGTTCAAAGGTTCAAGGTTCAAATGTTCAAGGACGGATGGGGAATCTGCGGTCCAACTGGTTCGGATTCTTTCAATCCGAGTATGATTCATAGTTTACTGCTTTAAGTCAATTGCCTATCCAAACTCCGTCATTCCCGCATGTATTAAGCGGAATCCAGGTGGAACCGACGCCGGTAAAGGCATTCGTGGTGACGTTTTTAAGACAAATCGTCACGCGGGGTTCTGATAACCCGCAGCTTGTGCGGGGTTGTTCAATCGCTACGGTTCCAATCTTGCTCAGCGCCATGCAGGCATTGCTCACCTGCTCCCGCCGGCCGCGATCAACTTTCGCCGAATTGCGTCAAGCTGAACATTCGCCAGTCGAGAATCGACTTGAGATGTGTGCTTGGAGTTATACACTGAATGAGTATGCGATTATTGGAAATGCGGGAAAGCGGGCAGTGAAGAATAGGTTCGAGATTGCCGCCGAGCTGCGGGTGATGGCTCGCCTGCTCACGATCAAGGGTGCCAATCCCTTTAAGGCGCAAGCCTACGATCGAGCGGCAAGCGCGCTGGAAAATCTCGACGGTGATATCGAAGCGTTCGTCAAAGCAGGACGGCTGAAGGAAATCGCCGGTGTCGGCAACGCGCTGGCGGCGACCATCGAGGAGATCTACCGCACCGGCGAATGTTGGATGCTCCAGCAACTTCGCGAGGAGCTGCCGCCCGGGGCCGTCGAGCTCAGCGAGGTGCCGGGGTTGAGCCTCAAAAAGATCATCGCTCTCAATGAGGCACTGCGCATTGAAAACATCGACGATCTCAAGTCGGCGTGCCAGCAAGGCTTGGTCAGCAAGGTCAAAGGCTTTGGACTCAAGTCCCAGGCGAAGCTGCTCGCCGATATCGAAAAGCTGGGAATTCACAAAGAAGACGGCTCTCTGCTGCTCCATCAGGCTCGCGAACAAGCGGAAAACATTCTCCAGCACCTCCGCGTTTGTCCGGAGCTAATCGGAGCGGAGATTGCCGGAGCGCTGCGGCGGCGCAAGGAAACCGTCGAGGAGATTGCGATCGTGGCCGCGAGCGATCGGCCGCGGGCGGTGCTCGATCAGTTTTTGCGCTTTCCCGCTCTTGCTCGTACCGCTGAGCTCGACGAGAATCGATGTCTTGGATTCCTTGCCGGCGGCGTCCAGGCGGAGCTTACCGTCGCCGCGCCGGCTGATTTCATCGCTTTGCTTCATGCGCGGACCGGCGCGCCAAGCCATGTCGCGAAACTTCGAACTATCGCGCGCTCGAAGGGAATGACTTTGCTCTCCGATACCTGGAGCCCCCACGACGGCAAGCAACCGCATTTCAAGAGCGAAGGCGAGATTTATCAGCGTTTGGGGCTTCAGTACATCGCGCCGGAGCTTCGCGAAGACGAGGGCGAAGTCGAAGCCGCCATGGCGGGCAATCTGCCGCAACCGGTAGTGCTGGAGGATATTCGCGGCATGACGCACTGTCATACGGTCTATTCCGACGGCCGGAACAGCATCGAAGAAATGGCGCTGGCGGCCCAAGCGATGGGCATGAGTTATCTCACGATCACCGATCATTCGCCGAGTGCTTACTATGCCCGCGGCGTCGTTATCGATCGGTTGCGCGCCCAGTGGGATGAAATCGCGCGGGTGCAGGAGCGGGTTGAAATAAAGCTTCTCAAAGGAACCGAATCGGACATTCTCGAAGATGGCTCGCTCGATTATCCCGATTCCTATCTGGCGCAATTCGACATCATCATCGCGAGCATCCATTCACGCCATAAGATGGATTCCGATCAGATGACACGACGGCTGTTGCGCGCGCTCAAAATGCCGTGCTTCAAAATCTGGGGGCATCCGCTCGGCAGATTAATTCAATCGCGCCCGCCTTTTGGTTGCCGTATGGAGGAAGTGCTGGACGCGGTCGCGGCGTCCCGCTGCGCGATCGAAGTCAATGGCGATCCGCACCGTCTCGACCTGGAGCCGCGCTGGACTCCACGGCGCGGCGCGGCTGGCTCACCCGTGACGAAGTTCTCAATACGCTCGATGCCGAATGTTTCATGAAGGCGGTTCGTCCGTGAACCGCGTGTTTGTGCTGTCGCCGGCCAGTTGCAACGGACTGCGCGCCCGCTGGGTGCTCAAGAAGAACAGCCGCTCTGATCTGGCGATAAGACTGCGCAGCAGCGGGGTAGCCTTGGGAGAAGTGTTTACCTGTCTGAGCGCGCTCTATTTTCGCGGTAAGCTTGCCTATGCTCAGGCGTATGCAGCGCCGCCGCCCGGTTGTCCGGGGATTTTGATCATCACGCCCACCGCCGGTCTGGTGCCGCACGATGTCTTGATTCGACTGCCCAGGTTGAGGGGATTTGGCCGCGTGCCGATCCATCTCAAGAACCGGCTCTACTGTTCCTCGCTTCGGCGCAGTGCCAGAAGGCTTGCGGTCGACATCGGTCCGAACTGTGAGCTGATTCTCCTGGGAAGCGTGGGCACCGGAAAATATCTCGATATCCTCGCGCCGATTTTCGGCAGTCGGCTGCGCATTCCCTCTGAATTTGTCGGTCTCGGAGATATGAGCCGCGGCGGGCTATTGCTTCGCTGTGTACGGGAAAATCGCCAGCTGAATTACATCGACGCCGCATCGGTGACCACTCCCGGCCCGAAGCGATCCCGCGTTCATGGGCCAAACGCCGGCAAACTGCCTGAGCGGCTAAGGAGCCCAGAAGATTTTCCCGCTTAGGGCCCGAAGCAAATAGTTGGCTTAAAGAACCGGCCAAAACATCAGCAAAGAACCGAAAGAATAGAGCACACAGGGAAGAGAATCAGGGGCCTGATCGGCGCGCGGCATGGCGCGCGGGCGCGGACCGTTGCCTAAAACGCAGGGATGTCGCGCGTGACCGTGCCGTTGTGGCAACTGTCGGAGAAAACCAAGATGCGCACAAGGGGTTTGAACTTGCTCCAGATCTTATAAAGCTCGTCGTCGACGAGCTGGCGATCGTAGAGAACCCAGGTTTCGTCCATGCGGCCGTTGTCTTTCTCGCTTTCTCTTGTCAAGAAAATTTGCCGGACAGTTTGTGCGGGTCGTCTACTTTGGCAAGAGTTTCCGTTTTTTAATCAATTTTTACGATCACGGCTTCCAACCCTGTTTGTTCAATTGCTGCTCGGCCTGGCGCGCGAAGCTGAAATCGTAGGCTCGCTGCGGCGGCACGACTGTGCTCACGTCGGCGACCAGGGCGACGATGGCGAGATCGTTTTTCTGGGTTTGCTCGTCGACGTAACCGGCCTTGGTGAAGGTGCCGATCAAGTCGTCGTACATGCGCGTCGCCAGCGCGCGATCCAATTCGCTAAACTTTGCCACCGCGGTGATGGTGCCTTCGCGGTCCTGGCGCGCAACCCGGAGGCCCTTGAGCACGGCGCGGGCAAACCCCGCCATGAGGGCCGGTTGTTCTTTGATGAAGCGCTCCGAAGTGGCGAAGGTGCCCCAGGAATTTTTTACTTCCTTGCCGATAAAAATCAGATCCCTCATCCCTTGGTCCAAGGCGGCATAGCGCTCCTCGGGGCTGACGATGGCGGCGTCCACCGCACCGGATAGGAGCGAAGGCAGGCGATTGACCGGTCCGGGATCGATCAGCACGATGTCTTTGGGAATGTTGTTTTTGATCAAAATGTTTCTGAACATGTAGGCCGCGATGGAGGCGACGCCGGTGGTCGCGACTTTCTTGCCGCTCAAATCCCGCATGGTTTTGATATTGGGCCGGACGACGATCCATTGCAGCACTTGATCGTTGAACGCGAGCACGGTTTTCAGCGGCGCGTTGCCCTTTGAGATCGCCACGAGGGCGCTGCTGCCGGAGCCGGAAAACTGCACCTGGTTGGCGGTCAACGCCTGGAGACCGGGGGCGTTTTGCATGAAGACGAGCTTTAGGTCGAGGCCCTCTTCCTTCATGTAGCCGCGGTCTTGGGCGATGACCAGCGGAACATACTGAAACGCCTTCGACGTGAGCGCGGCAGTGACGGTCTCGAGGGCGATAAACTTACCCTTCGTGGTTAGCCGAGTCGACCATGAAGCGAGTTCCCACACAAAGTGTTGAAGGATCTCGCGGAGAAAGTCGCTGTCTGCCGAAAAATAAACTTCTTGGCTTTGGGGCGATATGATATTCTTTGGCGCATGACTACCGCTAAACTCTTTGTGCTACTGGTTTTAGCTACGCTGTACGGCTGTTCCACCGGTGGTGCTGTTACGCCGGGCGCGACGCTTTTATCGGGAATCGGCCAATATCAAGGCGACATGCAGAGGCTCGGCAGCTCACTCGACCGTTGGCCCGAACGGCAACGCGCGGGCGGCACGCTGAAAACGATCATAACGGCCACCGTCGGCGGCTCGAACGAGTTCTATCGCCTGGTTGATCTCGACGTGCGAAAAAGAGAATTTATCATCACCATGCGCGACGGCTCCGTGCGCCCGGATCGCCTGGAGGAGATGAAAGACGAGCTGGTTAAGATGGACGAAGAAATCGCCGCTTTGAAACCGATCGTTCGGTCCCAGGTAGCGGTGATTCCAGCACGGGGAGAGTCGCAATCCCGAGTCGAGAGCGCGGCCGCTTTGGGGCTGCTCGATCTCGCCGTGGACAGATTCTCATCGTCCGCGCCACGGGGACTCGAGGCGCCGTCCGCCAAAATAGACCAATACGTAGTGACGAATCTCGGCTCTTTCGCGACGGTGCGCGGGCCGGACGGCCAAACCCATCGCTGCACGATCTATGATATTCCGGATGAGGGCGCCGGTGTCAGGTGCGAACCGGTCAAATAGCCGTTGCCGGTTGTCAGTTTTTCCAAAACCGCGAATGTTCCTCCTACTCCTCTTCCCGATGCGTCAATGATGCGCGCGGATAATATTTTGTCCGAGCCGCCAGCGCAGCACTTCGTTGGCGCCTTCGGTGATGCGTGTACTGCGGATTTGCCGGTACCACCACTCGAGCGGTAATTCTTTCATCAAGCCCAAGCCGCCGTGGACTTGAATCGCCCGGTCGACGACGCGGCCGGCCATCTCGGTAGCCATCACCTTGACCATGTATGAGAGATCGCGCACGTCCTCGTCGCGATCGACGCGCCAGGCGCACTCGTAAACCATGTTGCGCACGGCGTGAAGTTCCATCGCCGAGTCGGCGATCATGAACTGGATCGCTTGGCGGTCGGCGAGCGGCCGGCCGAAAGTGACGCGCACTTTCGCGTATTCGATCATCATGTCCAGGGCACGCCGGGCGATGCCCACGGGGCGCGCGCCGTGACCGCGGATACGGCCTTCGCCGATCCATTTTTGCGCGATGGCGAAGCCGCCGCCGACCTGACCGATCACGTTCGCCGCCGGCACTCGCACGTTGTCGAAGACGAGCTGCCAGGGAGCTTCGCCCATCATCGTCGGCCATTGCCGTTCGAGAACCACGCCGGGACTCTTCAAATCTACCGCAAAACAGGTGATGCCGCCGCGCGCGCGCTTCTCCGGATCGGTCACGGCCATAAGCTGCGCGTAGTCGGCACGGCCCGCGGCGGTGATGAAACGCTTGGTGCCGTTGATGACGAAGTCAGCGCCGTCCTGCACGGCGCGGGTGCGCATGTTCGCCGGATCGCTGCCCGCGTCGGGTTCGGTCTGGGCGAAGCAGAATTTCAATTCACCGCGCAGCACCGGCTCGAGAAATCTTTTTTTCTGTTCCTCGTTGCAGTGAAACAAGACCGGCCGCACTTCGGGCCCAAACAACTCCAGGCTACGAAAGGGGAGAGACGCGGCGCGGGCGATTTCTTCGTGAATGATGCATCGGGGCAGGAGACCCAACCCGGCGCCGCCATACTCCGCCGGCACATCGAGCATCCACAGCCCCATCGCCTGGGTTTTTTCCTGCAGCGGTTTGAGCAAGTGATCCGGCATCGGCCCTCCGCTGTCGTGGCGATATTCGCGCTCCAGCGGGATCAGCTCCTTATCGACGAAGCGGCGCACGGTTTCTCTGAGGATTTGAATTTCTTCGGGGAGGTTGAAGTCCATGTCTATCTCACTTCATTAACTGGGAATTTGAATGCACAGATATCTATTTCATCGTGATTCAGCCTGGGAAACACCGTTCCGGTCAGCCTGAGGCACTCGAAGGATGACCACAAACGAACAACCGAAACAGGGCTTCGGAGCCCTTCGATAAAACTCAGGGCGAACGGACAACTCTCGCCCGATGCCCAAGTCCCTAACATTCACGTTCAATCGCTCGCCACGATCTGGTTCGCCAGCGCGCCGATCTTCGACGAGGAGACTTCGACGGTATCGCCGATTTTCAAAAACAGATCGAGGGGCCGTTTGCCGTCCGGGCTGCGGCGGGATTTGTCCGCTGCGGTGCCCGCTGAGGTGCCGCCGGCGATGACGTCACCGGGCACGAAAGTAAAATCCTGCGAGAGATATTCCAGCACGTCGCCGAACAACCAGATCATTTCCCTGGTATTGTAGCTCTGCCGC
>WNFR01003645.1_pt1 | contig 20702 bp, 22 predicted proteins | sample 5400221 | NCBI WGS metagenome assembly WNFR01 (sample SAMN13153357, study PRJNA577476) | soil metagenome | isolation source: 40 cm soil under Madrone tree | place: USA:California | collected 2016-06-14 | reverse complement strand
TATGGCTGATCAATCAGAAGAGAGTGAACGAACTGAGGAGCTATCCTTTCGTTGTTCGAGCAACCGATAAGAATGAGGTGGTAACGGCGACGCCCTCATCGCAGCTACTTGCGGCAGTCGAGACGTGGCCGATGACCGCTCAGGGATTCGTCCAGCTCTTTCCCGAGGACCACGTAATTTCCTCGGTTTATATCGCGTTCTTGAATGAAGTGCACTGGTCATATTTAGAGCGAGAAGCCATTTGCAGACGTGATCCAGTTTACAAACTGTCTAGGCCTATCGACCAAGACGAGATGTCATCACTGATTCATGACGCCCAGTTTGCAGAGGGTTCTGAGCACACCCTCCAACCACTTGAGGTATCAGATGTGTTGTTTTTTGACATGAACAAAAGTGGAGTCCTGGAGGGCACACGAAACAGCAAGGCAAAAAGCGTGCTCTTGCTTAAGTTCGTTATCGATCATGTCTTGCCCACTAGCTTCGCCGATTTGGAGTATCGGTCGGTGTCATGCAGTTGCGGCAAGACGCACCAAATACACGCTGCGGCATGGCTGGCTCGCTTAAGGGAGACGAAGTGGGTTAACGAGAGCCGAGGCCGTGGCACGCATGTGACATCAAGAAGCTTGGCCCGCTTAGTTAAGGATGAACCGGCTCTCCTAGCAAGCCTCACAAGTCCGATCGTCTTTCGGTTCCTGTCTCGACTTGAGGTGAGCCCTAGTGAACTTCAAAGGGCCTCGCTTGATCTGCCTGATGAACAAATGGCCGAGTTAGAAAGGGCAATGATCGAAGTCTCGAATGCCACTCACAATGATCCTAAACAGCTGTCGCAGCTTGCGGACCTCCTTGCTTCCTCCCCAGACATGGTCGCCGAACTCGAGAAACGACAAAGAATCGCAGAAAGAGTAAAGAGAAACTTGGCGCTAGGAACTCTTGTTGAACAAATCTTTAAGGAAGTATTCGACGCTCCCGGTTTCAAGGCCTTAGGTATTGTTTTGAAGCGCACTGGCAGAGGAAGCGATTTCGCGTTTGAGAACGATTTCATCGCAGACGGGCAAGAGAATTTGTTCGGATTTGGGAGCCCCCAGAGGGAACTCCTGGTCGAATTGAAAGCTACCCTCGGTAACACGGCAAGCATGACACCGACGCAGGCAGGCCTCGCAGTTGATCGGAACGATTCTTTTGTGTTGTGTGTAGTGCCACTGGAGGATCGAGAGCCGACGAGGGATGTGGTCCTCACGAACAGCCGCTTTGTGCTTTCCATTGGCACCAGGTTGAAAGATAGGGTTGGTCAAGTCCAAGAAATCCGGGCGCTCCAGGAAACTACGGGCAAGCTGGTCGACGGCGTGCAAGTTGTAATCCAGGACGAACAGTATCGGTACCGCGTCACAGAAGAAGTTTGGAATCGAGCCTTATCGTACGAGGACTTCAAGACGTTCTTGATGGCATTCTTCCTGTCGGATGTGCCTCTGCCGCCTGCGTAGGAGTTCGTAGAGGGCTTGCAGCCTTCACACTCCGGCGAGAACAGCGTTTAATCGCCGCAGTCTCTACCCCAGTTCACCTGCCAATGTCATCCTAAATCAGGATGGCATATTACATTTCATGTTGACACTCTGCCTTAAGCGATGTAATCCTTAAGGAGGATGTCATAGTCCTACAGAAGGATATCGAGGTCATGCGATGTTGGCGACCGAAAAAGTACTCTATACGAAACGCGAGACGGCCCAGTTGCTGTCGATTTCTCTGCGAAGCGTCGATTATCTAATCTTCGCTCAGGAGCTCCCTGTTCGTCGTATTGGGCGACGAGTTTTGGTTCATCGCGAAGCCATCGAGCGATTCGCGCGTCGCGATCACGTGTCAATCCGCACGCCTGAGGGGTCTTCGGTGTAGAGGTAGCGGCGCGGTGCCTTCGGCACGCGATGCTTTTTTGACACGTCACCCCTAAAAGGGTGCTGCACAGGAACCTGCGGTTCGCGTATGCGAACCAATTGATATTGCGAACCTTAGATCGCGATGCGGGCGCAATCGGCGAAAGGCGGTTCCCACAGGGCAACACCTTGAGTTCGGTTCAGTTGAGCAATTCGAGTGATCGTCGGTGAGTGCAATATGAAGCCAGCCTCACGTACAAAATCTGTGGGCAGCAAAGTTACTGAAGCGGAGTACACGCTGTTTGAGGCCTGCGCCTCCAAAGCGGGCCTGTCCATAAGCGAGTGGTGCCGGTCCGTCCTCTTAGAGCGGACCAAAACACCGAAAGCGAGCTGGATCCATCAGATCGTACTTTCCGAAGTCTTGGCGCTTCGCACCATTCTCCTGAATCTCCACTTTGCGATTTCCAAGGGCGAAGTCCCAACTGCAGATCAGTTGCAAGGTCTTATTGAGCGGGCAGATCAAAACAAGGCGATTAAGGCTGCCGAACGGTTCGCAGCCTCGTGCAATGACGAAGACTGAGGAAAGGCCCGCCGATCGTTCTATGTTGATCCTTCTAGGCGATACACGGAGTAAGGAGAACATAGCTACCTGTTGCCTGAAAGGGTGGGGACGGATGTTTCTGACTTCCGTCCCGAGACCCTACCCATCGGAGAGGTGGGGCTTTGACAATGGAGCCTATGGCGCTTGGCTTCGTGGAGAGAAGTTTCCCGAAGCAGCTTTCCTGAGACGCTTAGACCGGGCCCATCAAACCGCGCTCGAACCTTACCTTGCCGTCTGCCCAGACATCGTTGCAGGTGGCCTTCGATCTCTGGAGTTTTCTCTCTCCTGGAGAATGAGCAGAAAACTCCCCTCCACGTGGCCGTGGTATCTAGCAATTCAGGATGGAATGACTCATGAGGCAGTAGAGCAAGCTGGCCGCCTCTTTGATGGCCTCTTCCTTGGCGGAACTGATGGATTCAAGCTAAGAGCCTATTCCTGGAAAAAGCTAGCCGACCAACACGGATTGAAATTTCACTACGGACGCGCCGGTACGCGGACAAAACTTCAACATGCGTATGAAATTCGAGCAAATTCTCTCGATTCCAGTTTTCCGTTGTGGACAAGAGAGCGCATGAAACTCTTTGGCCTATGGGTGGAAGGCCTTGGTCTTCAAAAGAGGTTCGAAGGGGTTTAGAAAGCCATGAGACAGAAGTGGGGTCGGGCAGGATTTGCAGGGAAATGGCCGAGCAGGAAACCTTGGTGGAGCATCGCCGTGATCTTTGCGGCTGTCCTCAGTGTAGGGCTGATCGACGATTTTTGTCGCGCGTGGGTATGGACACCTCTCCAGCGGTACTACGCTCCGATATACACCGCCACCGGGGATAACCGAGCTGGCCGGCAAATCCACACCTACAAGGTCTTGATCCTGGTGACGGCAAGCGGAAGCCGCCTTGCGGTGGATGGCGATGTCATCGAGCGATGGGAATATTCGTTTGCACTTTCCGACCAAGCTATCAAGTCAGGAGCGTTGCGCGTCGAGTGGCAGAGCAAAGCATTCGAGAATGCAAAGTTGTATGTCTTATTGCGGCACCTAATTTATCGCGACAAATCCCTGCTAGTGCTTTCTAAACCCGCGTGGTTCGGCGCACTTGTCATTTTCTTCGGCGGTCTATTTTTAGCTATACCCAAGGACTTAGCGCGAGCGAGGCGGCTGAGGAACGGTCGCCGCTTGAAGGGACCAGAAATAGTGACCGCCGCCCAGTTCAACAGACTGAACAAATCCGACGGCATAGGATTCCAACAGCAACAAAGCTCAGTGCTGCCGTTAGGACGACGCGGCCAGTCTGTGTGCATCCCGCGAAGGATCGAGTCTAGCCATATCCTCATCATGGGTGATACGGGGACAGGCAAGAGCGCCCTCATAAGACAGCTCCTTGTCGCGGTCGAAAAGCGCGGCGAGAGCGTCGTTATTTACGATCCTGCACTCGAATACACTCCTCAGTTTTTTGATCCCTCGCGAGGTGATTTAATCCTGAATCCGCTGGACCAACGGATGCCGTATTGGACTCCGGGCGCTGAACTTCGACACGACGCTGAGGCATTGACGCTGGCGGCGTCTTTGTTTCCAGATCGACACAACGAAAATCCATTCTTCGTAGAAGGCCCGCGAAAAATATTCGCCCATCTGCTGACATTCCACCCGACGCCGGAGGAGTTGGTTTGGTGGATGTCGCATCCCGAGGAGATCGACGCGCGAGTGAAGGGAACGGAATATGAAGCGATCATTGATTCCCAATCACCGCCTCAACGAAACGGTGTGCTCGGTTCGCTCAATATGGTGGCCGATGCCTTGAAACTATTGCCGTCTGAGAAGAGCACTACTCAGAGCTGGAGCGCGCTCGAATGGTCCAAGGAACGTCGAGGATGGCTGTTCTTAACATCCACGCCCGAAACGCGGAAGAGACTGTTGCCACTCATAAGCCTATGGCTAGATACCTTGGTTCTGCGACTCATGAACCAAGGGGACGCGAACAGACGTTCCGTTTGGCTTATCCTCGACGAACTAGCCAGCCTACAGAAATTGCCGCAACTCCACACTGCGGTTACTGAGAATCGGAAATCAAATAATCCGGTGGTTCTCGGCTTTCAGGGGCGCAGCCAGCTCGAGACCCGATACGGGCATGAAGCAGAGGCCATGCTCTCGCAGCCAGCTACAAAGATTTTCCTTCGAACAAGCGAGCCGCGTGCAGCGAAGTGGATTAGCGAAACGATCGGCGAGATCGAGATCGAACGCCTCAGAGAAAGCAGATCCACGGCGCACAATCCCAAGTATTCAACATCGAAGAGCTACAACCTGGACCGCCAGGTAGAGCCTTTGGTTATGGCAAGCGAGATCGATGAGTTTTCCTTACATCGAACTACCGGAAAAGCAGCCCAAGTTCAACGAACGACCTTCTCCTGCGGTCTCAGGAATCCCGCCAGGAGCGCCGCCCCAAGAAAAGAACGACGATCCCCCCGCCCAGAAAATTTCTCCTCAGGAAGTTAAGCAAACTCGTCAGAAACAATTGAACCGTGCCGAGCAACAGCAACGATTCTTTGAATAGGCGTCGTATGTTAACTATTTCCAAGCCATTGAGTGCAGGTCAGGCGCGTTCCTATCACGCCGAAGAATTCGCCAACGCGAAGGACAACTACTACACGCAAGGAGAACAAGTTGTCGGCGAATGGCATGGCCGATTAGCGGAAGAATGGGGGCTGATAGGCGAAGTCCGGGAACAACAGTTTCATCGGCTTAGCGAGGGTCAGCATCCAGTCACAGGAGAGCAATTAGTCCGGCATCAGAGTCCGCGCGAATATGTGAACGAGCATGGCGAGAAGATAAAGACAATGGAACATCGCGCAGGCTGGGACGCCACGTTTTCAGCACCGAAGAGTGTTTCGCTAACCGCACTTGTTGGCGGCGACGAGCGTGTCCGTGATGCTCACCGGGAAAGTGTTTCGGTTGCCCTGAGCGAGATGGAACGCTTTGTCCAAGCAAGGCTGGGAAGTAATCTTCCCGCCGAGACTACAGGCAAATGGGTTGCAGCTAAGTTTGAACACGACAGCTCTCGTCCTGTGGATGGCTACGCAGCGCCGCAGCTTCACACGCATGTCGTTTTCTTCAACGTCGCGCAGACGGCTAATGGAGACTCGCGAGCGTTGCAGCCGAGGGAGCTCTACAAATCGCAGCAGTACGCGACAGCCATTTATCGGTCGGAACTTGCAGCACGTCTCAGGGAGCTGGGGTATGAAATAGAACGCGGCAAGAGTGGCCAGCCGGAAATTAAGGGATACAGTTCCGAGTACCTGCAAGCGTCGAGTCCACGACGCCGACAGATTGAAGAACATTTAGCGAAGACAAATCAAAGAGGAGCGGGAGCAGCTCAGATCGCCGCACACCAGACTCGCGAAAGAAAGCTTGAGACTTCACATGAAGAAATGCAGAAGAGGCACAGAGACTTAGCCAGTAAGTTCGGCGGTCAGCCGGAACACATTGTTGAGGCTGCGAGGCGACGAGGCAATCGGCTCAAATCGGAACCGGAACCCAACGAACGAATGGTCCGCCAGGCCCTAGGGTATTCGACCGAGAGGAACCTAGAAAGGGAAGCGGTAGCCGATGAACGAGCGCTACTGCGGGACGCCCTGAATCGCTCAATGGGCCAGGCAACATTTGCAGAGGTCAAATCAGGCCTCGAACGAAAAGCCCAGGCTGGAGAACTGACGGAGTTGCAGGAACATTCAAATTCGCCAAGTCGAGCATTCACGACGAGGGAGATGCAGGCTTACGAACGGGCAACCGTTCAAAGAATGCGAGAAGGGCAGCACCAGTTCTCCGAAATCGCAAGCCAGCGGTCACGTGACTCAATCGAGAGAGACTATCCACATCTCAACGAAATGCAACGTCAAGCGGTAACGCAGATCCTGTCAAGCCGTGATCGAGTGATGGCTTTAGAAGGCGTAGCCGGAAGCGGTAAGACCACTTCATTAGCGGCAGTTCGGGAAGTGGCCGAACGCCACGGCTATAAGGTCGAAGGATTTGCCCCCACGTCACGCGCGGCACAAAAACTCAGCGAGTCGGGGATCGAGTCCCGCACATTACAGAGGCATTTGTCATCGGACGGAGAATCCCAGGTCAATGGAAAGAGACTATACGTTCTGGACGAATCAAGCCTTGCCAGCACGAAGCAAATGAACGAATTCCTCCATCGACTCAGTGCAGAGGATCGAGTCTTGCTCGTTGGAGACACGCGCCAACACCAAGCTGTGGAAGCAGGCCGTCCATACCAGCAACTCAGGGAAGCAGGCATTGAGACAGCCCGCCTGGATGAGATCGTCCGCCAAAAGGAACCGGCCCTCAAAGAGGCGGTCGAGCAACTCTCGCGCGGCTCAGTTATGGAAGCAGTCGACAATCTCCGTTCTCAGGGCCGAGTGCACGAAATTGGGGACCGCAACGAGCGAATGATTAAGATCGCCGATGACTATGCGAGGAGCCCGAGTGGAACACTTGTCGTATCACCGGACAATCAATCCCGCAGGGAAATCAATGATGTGATTCACCGCAGAATGCAGGAAGCCGGAACCGTAGCGAAACAAGAACATAAGCTCAACGTGTTAGTTCCTAGACAGGAGATAACCGGGGCCGACAAGCGTTGGTCCGGTCAATACAATCCAGGCGATTTCGTGCGCTATACGAAAGGCAGCCGAACCCACGGAATTAAGCCAGGCGAATATGCGCGTGTGGAGCGATCAAATGAAAAAGAGAATCTCCTTACCGTCCGACGAGGGAACGGTGAGCAAGTGAGCTATGACCCGCGCCGATTGCATGGGGTTTCGATTTACCGAGAAGCTGAGCGCACGTTTAGCGAAGGTGATCGCGTCCAATTTACTGCGCCCAACAAAGACCTCGGCGTTGCGAATCGAGAGTTAGGCACGATTGAGCGGATCAACGGGAAAGGAGACATCAAGGTCCGACTCGATTCAGGCCGAGCCGTTGGATTCGACCTGAACAAAAATCCGCATCTCGACTACGGTTACGCAGTGACCAGTCACAGCAGTCAGGGGCAAACCGCAGACCGTGTGCTAATCGATATCGACACGAACCAGGCTGGAGAAAAGCTCGTCAATCGGCGTCTAGCGTACGTCGCGGTGTCACGCGGACGCCACGACGCTCAGATCTATACGAACGACGCTCTTGAACTCCGTGATGCCCTGAGCAGGGACGTTTCGAAGTCTGTCGCGTTGCAGGTGGATGAAAACCTCAATCACGGAGGGGCCGAGCAATCGGTCGCGAGACAGAGCGCGACATCGGATCTGCCCATGAGAGTCGACTCGGGACGCGGCCAGTCAGCGGCGCAGAGCGTTGGCCAGCAAGGCGGAGGACAGGGACAATCGTAATACTAAGAGTGTGTAACAAGACCCTCTCGAGATGCTCAGGCTGAAGGTCGGAGCGCCGAGGTTGACTTCCGCATTGCCAACCATTCGGATAACCGTCAGATCAGACTTTATTTCGCGGCCCAGAAATGCAGGCTGGATACGCCTTGTACTTGCGATTCCACCGGGCGCGGAGAAGGTAGGATCCCTCCCAGAAGACACAGAGTTGAGTAGCTGGATTTAGTCGTTTTTTGTCCCTCGGATTATAGGTCACGTTTTGGTCAATTAAATCCAAGCCTGCGCATTCGTATAGGTACTCAACGTATTGACCGCACGTTCCCGCAAGGAACAGAGGGATACCATCCAAAATCGGCTTGTTCGCATCCACCGACAACCTTGGTTTCCACTCGCATTTGGACCGAAGCTTATTGTGCGCTGTCATCACACAAAAAGAGATTAGTGCAACTTCTTTGACATTCTCCGGTTTCACGTCGAGCCGTTGGCCCACAAAGTCCGCTTCGTAGTTGCCTGGCATCCCCCAAGCGGAATCGCCCAAGATCCATCCGCCATCATTACCCGGCACGCCTTGAACTCTGACCATGCGCCATGTCGGACCTACGGCACGTTGTTTTTCGCCACTGAAGACTCCGACATGAATAGGGAATTTCCTTTTCTTCGGATTATAGTCAAAGACAGCGTCCCCAGGGCGAACGTTGCCAGACTCTCCGTCTTGTAGTCGAATGACTGCCATTGGGTACCTCCTACCGACTCCCCAATAGGAGTCCAACGTTGTACCGAGAGAATTCTTCAGAGTTACAGCCTCCGAATGCTGCTGCAAGAGCCTCGATACCTCGCTCGTGCCATCGCTTCACAAGCAATCTTCCGGCTCGTAGAGCGGCTGCATCCTCGAGACCTCGAGGGTGCTGAAACGAATAAGCCATGATCTGAGCTACTCGCGACAGCTGGCTTTTTGTTACGGTAGCACCTAATGTCCAAACAACTGTGGGCACAAGGGAAGGGAAACTATCCGTTTCCGGCGACGGGGACTCGCTTTCTCGTTGGAAACGATCAATGAGAGCGTTTGACAAGGCGTCCAAAATGTCATCACTAGGACCCTCCGCTTGTCTCCCAGAGGCCAACCATTCGAGAATACCGAGCGCGCCCGCGGCCGCCGCTCTGTTGGATCCCTTCATCAGCAACTCGCCGAGCCAAGCGACTGCATTTCCCTGTGCGATGACTGGAACAGAAGGAATCGCTAGTACGGCATATTCTTCTGTTGTGATTTTTTTTAGCCAGAGATCGATCCAATATCTTAGAGATCGCCAGAGTTCTATCTGCAATTCGACGTCTTTAATTGGAAATAGACGAACTCGCTGGGCTGCGATTGAAGCAACATTGTATTCGGCCTCCTTGCACGCCAAAACCTTGGCGAAAAAGTTTTCTATTTCTGGCAGTGAAAGTCGGGCGGCTGCTTCAATGACGGCTGCTAAAGCAGGACGCTTTCCGATCAACCAAGATTCACCGTTATCCCTCAACCACTGCTGAAGGGCCTTCTTTGATTTTGACTTAGATCCTTGTCTAACGATTGCTTCAGCCAACTTTCCTAGAGGTTCGGGATTGAAGGTGTCAGATTTCTCCTGAGCATGGAGCATGAGCAGAAGCTGAGACCAAGAAGATTCCTTGTGTTTTCTAGTCTTCTGGGCACCAGCTCTGCGGGTGTTGACTAGAAGGATTTCGTCGGTTGGATTGAATTTGGTGCGGCTAGGTGATTTACGTGGCTCGTCGCCTTCGTAGAAAAGCTGATACATTGGCACTTCGATGGCACGAGCGAGCTTTTCAAGGGTCGCGATTGCTGGAACTTGGTTTCCTTCTTCAACACGAGAAATGTACGCGCGCAGCAATCCGCTGCGTTTTGCCACGTCATCGGGAGAGAGGTGCTTCGATTGGCGAAATGCCCGCAACCGCTCGCCGATACTAAGGAGATGATATCCTCTGACTGGCACGAAGTCCGGCCCTCACCGCCGGTGCGAAGCACTGAAAACGGGGCCATGTTCGGCCTGCGCCCATACCTTTCATTCTACTAGTTCTTACAGAAAAATGGAGTGAGGCTGCCGCGCCCCAGCGCCATCTACAAAGCAGAGTCGGCAGATAGTGCAGCGAGTGCAGAAGCGAGATGCCGAGTAAGATTGGTTCTCACGATTCCAGTTCGACTCCAAAATCTTTATCCAGCTCGCCCGACTTGATGTATTCACGAATCTTCGCCTTTGCCGCTTGAAGGATTGCCTCACCGATTTCGCGCTCGATTCGTGCATTAAACTGCTTTCCATGTTTTCGCGCAGCGACCCGTGTCGATTTCTTGCACCAGACTTCGATGCTGTACGTTGTGTGGGTGATTCTCATCGTGCACCTGCCGCAAGGTCCTCATTCAGATCAGTAAGTTCATCAAAGAATCTACCAACGGGATATTTCAGGCCGCATGCAAGCCGAACGAGCTGGCAAAGATCGCCTCCGCTACCCACCTTTCCGCGCTCTACCGAAATGATGAACCGAAGCGGCAAACCAGAATTGCCCGCGAGTTGAATACGAGTCATGCCCTTGCCTTCCCGTATCCTGCGCACAACTATTCCCAGCGTTCTACCGAAGCGGACGGTCCTGTTGTGATTTGCGTTTGGAGAGAGTGCTTCACTAAGGAGGACTTCGGCTTGTTCGATTGTTAACCCGCATTCGAGTCGGGCATTTTTCAGAGTCTGACCAAATGCTTTCCGAACTGCTTCATCACCCGGATATCCGAGTGGGTCTTTTTCAATAAACATGGATGGCCTCCCTGTTGCGAAGCTAGCGGATAGGTGGGGAAAGTTGCCACAAACCCGAGAAAATATTCTCTTTTGCGCAGTCGCGTTTCAAAAACACAGGAAAAATGGGGTTTTTTGAGAAGCAAATGCTGTCAAGTAGAAAGGTCTTTTGTTCGCTTTTGCGACTCTTTTCGGTTTTTTGGACAGGGCACGCAGTGACGGATTTCTGTCGATTGGTCCCGTTGTGGGGAAGCAGAGTCAGCGTGGCCAACGAAGACGGCCCGGCAATTCTCCCGATGCATTACGATGTTCTGCCGATTTGTTTGAGCTGAGTTGATTTGATTGCATCGACTTGAGTCTCTGCAAATGGTCCCAAAAACGCTCTGGAGTTAAGGACAAATATCGCTCGGCCCATATCCACTTCACATGACCCATATACGCAGACAAGAGCGGCAACATGCCGCGAGAATGTTTTCCTTGCCTTAGCCAAGCTGCGAGCCGATGCACGGCGAAGGTGTGTCTGAGATCGCGAATGCCAGGCATCGTGCCAGTATCAGACCGCCTACCGATCCCCGCAAACTTTCTAACTCGCTGAAAATTGCCGCGCAAGGTTGGACCGACGAGACGTTTACCATGCCGATCAAAAAACAGAGTCTCGCAATTTACGTTCCGGGCTTTTCGAAATTGCACAAAGACATCTAGGCTTTTGGCCAGACTAACACCGATAGGGATTCTTCTTTTTCGGCTTGATTCGCCATGGCCGAGCGTAATCAGTCTGTTTTTAGAGTCGAAGTCTTCGAAACGGCATGAAACAGTTTCGCTGAATCTCGCACCTGTGCCATAAATGAACAACAAAATGGTTCGCATAGTCAGCGGCTTGAGATTGCATGACCTACCAGTTTGTGTGCGATCGACAGCCCGAACGAGCTTGGCAATCTCTTCTCTGGAGTAGATATAAGGCTTAAACGGCATCGGCCAGGCTGCTCTGGGCCTTGGCATGGGATTGAAGATAAGCTGCCCACGCAGGATCCAGAAATTGAAAAACGCATCAAACAGCCTGTATCGTTGCCACCATGTTGCGGGTGAAAGCTTTTGCCCATCAAGATATGAGAGCACCTGTTCGGGAGTGATTGAATTCAACATGCAATCGCCAGTTTGTTTCAATAGGGAATGGAAAAAAGGCTCTGCCTTTTCGAATAGAATTCCTCGCAAATGCTTCCATTCGACGTAGCCTCGGATAGCTTCAGAAAATCTCATAGGCCTCTAGTCAAATCAGCGGCGGCGACAGCTCTAAGCGACTTCGCCGAAAATTTGGCATAAATCCTCACGGATTCACAGGACCTATGGCCGAGGAAGTCCGCAATGTCTTGGAGATGCATTCCTTTGTAAAGTAATTGCGTCGCGCAAGAGTGACGAAGCGCCTGAGGTCCAAAATGCGGAGATACAATTCCCAGCTTTTTCATGCGCCTACTAATAAGACTGCGCATTGTGGCGCTACGAAGAGGGCGATGTGGCTTGGTAATCGTGATGAAGACATCCTGACAAGGGCAATGGGGCCTAACTGCAATATATTTGCGGAGGGCCGCTCCTACGTCTGACCGAATCGGGAATTCTTGAAAGCCTCCACGTTTTCCTCGTCTTACAGTGAAGCAATTTCGCTCCCAATTTATGTCGGTCAACCGAAGTCGCAGCGCTTCACTGCTTCTCAATGCATAGACGGCATAGAGCGACAAGAGTGCCTTTGCCCGAATACTTGAGGGGTCCTCTCCATCCGTGCGCTTGAGGAGCTTCAGCACTTCACTCCATCGAGGTCCTTGCGGCTCAAAAATTTCTCTGCGGTTAGGTGGTGCCTTAATACCCTCAGCAAGATTCTTGCCGCACCATCCACGATGGTGTGCATGTCTGAAGAACGCCTTCAGAAAATGGCATTCGCCTATGAAAGTAATTGTCTTCCAATGTTTGGACTTTTCAGCCAAATAAGCGTCCACATCTTGAAGTTGAACTTCACCGAGGATGTGGCTCTTGTGCGAAAACCAACGAAGAAATTCAGTGGCGCGCAACATCCGCTCATGGGTCGTGATGGGTGAAAGGCCTAATTCAACTTTCATCCGATCTGTGTAATCAGCAATTTCGGCGGCAAACCACACTTTTGGTTTCTCGGGCATGACTAAACGGCCTTCGAAACTGAGCCACTTCTTTGAGACCCACATAAAGAATGGGGCGGACAAGTGACGAGCAGGATGACCGCTATACAAACGTCTATTGTTAGACCATTCGGACGCCGCAACCTGAAGCTCTTGTAGCGTCACGTCGCGCCATTCTGACAATCGAAGAACCGCCACAATTTGCAGCAAGTAACCCGCGACGGAGCGCAGATTCCCGCAGGCCATGCCACGATCTTGAAGGTGTTCGAGGAAACGCGCGCGAGAGGGAGCAAGTGAAGCTGACCTGTGTCTTGCTAGGGCCTTAGTTCCTGTCAACCAGCGTTCAAACATCAGTTCTCTGACCGGTAGGTATCTCCACCAATGGAATCTTCGCAAGAAGACTTATCGATACTAAGCGTTCGCAGCTCGCTTGCGCAAAGACATTTCCCTTCCCTTACGATTTCACGCACTTACCGACAGGCTTATGGGCGATCAAATGGCTTGCTCGGAACGGGACGCTCTGAGCTGCCCGCGTTCCGGCTTGTCAATACCACAAGATCGCAAGCCGACGGTCTCCACTAGCACGCCTCGCGCCACGAAAAAGCCTTGTCACTCCGCCTGCCACCCGTTTCGACCTGAACGCAGTCATCTCTTCGCTTTTGTTCTCTGTTTCGGGGATTGCTCCCTCGGCTGGTGGTGAAGGGAGCAATAGCTCCCCGAAACAGGAGAACAAACATGAAAGTCGAGCAAGCAAAACAAATCGCCAGCAGGGCAATTGAGGAGTTGAGCAAAGCTCTGGAAAGGGGCCACAGTGAGGCACTGACAGCGTGCCTGACGGCAATGGCGAGATTTCACCGCTACAGTGCGTACAACATTATGCTCATTCTCTCGCAGCGTCCCAACGCGATTCGCGTAGCTGGCTTTCACACATGGAAGGAGCTTGGACGCTTTGTTAAGAAAGGCGCGAAGGGAATCCTCATCCTAGCGCCAATTTTTCGCAAGCAAACCGTCGAGACGGCTGGTCAGGACGATCAACAGTTAGTTGGCTTCCGTACAGTTTACGTTTTCGACTTGGCTGACACCGATGGTCAACCGCTTCCATCTCTCGCCGAAACGGAGGGAGATCCAGCGGGTTACACCAATCGACTAAAGCAATTCATCACGCAGCGAGGAATCCAGCTCGAATATTCGAGTGAGATCTATCCAGCTTTGGGGCTTTGCTCTCCGGGGAAAATCGTTCTGTTTCCGGGGCAATCGCCTGCGGAAGAGTTTGCGACTTTGGCGCATGAAGCTGCGCACGCTCTCCTTCACCAACAGGGACGACGCTCCGAAACAACGAAATGCGTCCGCGAAACCGAAGCCGAGGCAGTGGCCTTTGTTATCTGCGCGTCCATCGGCCTCCAGGCGCAACGCTCTGCCGACTACATCCAGCTCTATTCTGGAAGCGCCGAGACGCTCGCTGAATCGCTGGAGCACGTACAGCGCGCCAGCGCTGAGATTCTCGCCGCTATCGCACCGGGCGATTAGCTTTATGAGAGACATAAGGGAGGCCCGCCAGGGCGGGCCTCCCTTTGGTTGTCTTAAGACTCTCGGCGCACTCAGGCGCTCGTCCTACCTCGGAATCGGCTTCATGTACTCGCGAATGACGTTGTAGTTCCCATCTCTCCAATCGCTGAGGTCCGCGCTGGCGACGAACAAGTCGCAGGCGTAGCGAAGACAAAAGCTGGTCTTGTCCGTGAAACGGACGGTGAAATAGAGCGTTCCGTCATCGACGGTGTGGGTGATGAAGTCCACGACCTTGCCGTGGACTTCGGGATACTTCCTGCGCAGCCGTGCCTCTCGCTGCTTGCTGCGCTTCTCAATCTGCCTGCGTTCCTCGTCGGTGATCCGCGTCATGAGCGTCCTCCCGCATGGCGCTTAGACTTCCCGGCGCGCTTTTTCTTCTGCTCTTGCTTGGCTTCCCAGCGTTGTTCTTCTTCGGCGACGGCGGAGTGCGGGAGGACGCCGACACGCGGTGGCAATCCCTGCTTCTTGCGTTCTTCCTCGCGGCGCTCGACATCGATATACACGTCGTCGGGATCGCGCCACTTCTTCTCAAAAGCGCGCTTCTGCTTCCAGAACCGGCCTTCGTCGAAGCGTTCGCTGTCCACCAGGTGCTCGGCGAAATCGGCGTTCATGTCGCAGCGGACTTGTTCGATCTCGACGACGGCGGACTGCAACTCCTCCTTCTCGGCAAAGGGGAGCTTCTCCATGCTGTCTAGCAGATCGATGAGGTGATCGACGCTCTGGTTAAACAGGAACAGGCTCTCGTAGATACGCAGCTTCGGGGAACGTGCGGACGGTTGCGTGGGAAACGTGGACCGGATAACTTCGTTGACAGCCATCGTTGCCTCCTAAATAGGTGATGGTGGTGAGGGCCGCGTCGGTGTTGATAGCACTGGCGCGTCCCGCTTCTGATGCTCTACTTCCTCCTGGGCTTCTTGTACCTGTGCTTCCGACCGTTCTTGATCTTCGGCAAGAGCCTCCGAACTCGCTCGATATCGCGCTTCGTCCAGAGATGCACGATGATGCCGCCAGTCGCGACGGTCTTGGGTGCTGGTACTTTCTTCGCGGCGATGTAGCGGCTAAGGGTAGAGACATCCAGCCCCAGTTCCTTGGCAGCGTCGCGCGTGGAGAAGGTAGACATCGGCAACAGTGTTGTAGATAGATCGCAGAATGTCAAGGCCAATCCGGGGCCCCGATCCCCGACGGCGAGAATTAGCTTGACTCTACACATCTACAGTAATATGGTGTCCCATAAAGGGAGGAGTCAAAGAGACTTCTATGGATTTAATCGAACATATTGGCCAACGTATTCGAGAGTTTCGGACAAGCTACGGAGGCGGTACAGGTATTTCACAACAGGCACTTGCGAAGGCTCTCGGCGTTGCGAGCAATACCGTGTCGCGCTGGGAAACTGGGACTTACCAGCCCACCGTTCAGGATCTCGATAGACTCGCTCGGTTTTTTGGGAAATCCATCTTTGAATTTTGGCCCAACGAGAGTGTTCGCACTCAACGTGATGAGAAGATCGACGCGATCTTACGAACGGCGAAACAGCTGCCGGATGAGGACGTTGAGGAATTGAGGCGATTTGCAGAATTCCGGCGCGCTCAGCACGTTTACACCAAGAGAGCTCCAGGACGCAAAGCAAAGAAGTGAAAGACACGGGCTACTACTACGAGATGCGCGAACTCGCGCAGGAAGTCCGAGCCAGAAATGGGATCGAGGGGCCCGACGTTTCCATGCGCGAGATGTGGAGGACTTATCGCGCTGAAGGTATCGAGGAATTGCACTTTCGTCATGGCTTCAAGCAGTTGAGAGGAGCGTATTTCAACGACGAATACGGGGTGACAGTGATGCTGGCGGGCGGATTGCCGGACGAGCCAACGATCTTCACTATGGCGCACGAGCTCAAACACCATCTTGTGGATTCCAAGGCTGGAACAGTTCTTTGTCAGACGGACGAACAGCTGCGACGCATCGAGATCGGCGCGGAGGTTTTCGCTGCGGAGTTCATCTACCCGGAAAAGGATTTTGTGTATGACCTCTTTCGTATGCTGCGTGGAATGCCACAGAACGTCACTCCCGAGCTACTGACAGACCTGAAACGAAAGACTCAAACAACGCTCAGCTATGCAGCTTTGGCAAAACGAGCGGTGTTGCTACGGCTAGCCGAAGAGAAGGCTTTCAGGGATGTCCGCTGAGGGATGCTGAGGCGGAAGCAGGAAACAGAATAGCAAGAGGAAGAACTGCCATGACAAAGGATGAACTACTAGGCTCCGGTCAGTCGAACAACGGAAAAGGGAAGCGGGAATTGCCGCGCGGCATCTTCGAGAAGGTTCCAGGTTCTAAGATTTACTGGATTCGTTTTGCCGACAGCACTGGCAAGATCCGCAGAGAAAAGGCAGGTTCGCTGAGCGCGGCGAAGACTTTACTGGCAAAGCGAAAAACGGAAACCTTGCAGGGGAGAAAGCTGCCTGAAACTCTGCGAGCCAGGCACATACAATTCGAGGAGATAGCTAAGGACGCGTTGGCATACTCCAAAGCGAATAATGCCAAAGCCAGCTATCGCGTCGATGAAGACAGAATGGAACTGCTGAAGAAGGAATTTGGACATCGGATCGCCGACTCAATCACGCCCCAAGAAATCGAAAAATGGATGACGAGTGCGCTTAGTGACCGTGCGCCAGCAACGTTAAATCGCTACCGGGCATTGCTCTCCCTGACTTATCGCCTGGGAATTGCAAATCGAAAAGTGAGCACGAATCCGGCACGGCTAATCAGGCAGCGGAAGGAGAACAATGCACGAATCCGCTGGCTGCGGCCTGACGAAGAGACGCGTCTGCGCAAGGCTTTGGAGGAGAAGTATCCGCATCGTCTGGTCGAATTAGACCTGGCCCTTAATACGGGACTCCGCCAAGGCGAACAGTACTCCTTAATTTGGGACAACCTCGACCTCGAACGGAGGATTCTCACGGTCGGACACTCCAAGAATGGGGAGAGACGCCATATTCCCCTAAATAATGCGGCGATGGCCTCTTTAATAACCGCTAAGCAGTATGCGAATGATCGTCCCGCCGTGTTCTGGAATCGCTATGGGGAACCTCTGCGTACCCCTCGGCAGTGGTTCGAGGAAGCATTGGAGGAGGCGAAGATCTCGAACTTCCGGTGGCACGATCTAAGACACACCTTTGCAAGTAGGCTTGTGATGGCAGGAGTTGACTTGAGGACCGTGCAGCAATTGATGGGACATAAGACCATTAGCATGACCGTCCGATATGCACATCTCGCACCAGAGCATCAGTTGGCGGCAGTGCAGAAACTCTGTCCCGATAGTCAAGGGGTACAGTCTGGAGCAACTGACACCAGAACTGGCACCGAGACTTCAAAGCCCATCACTCCCGTTGCGACAAAGCTACAGTAACTCTAGATTGTGCTATGTTTTAATTCTGCCTTTGCCCGGGTGGCGGAATGGCAGACGCTGAGGACTTAAAATCCTCCGGGGATTTTTCCTCATGGGGGTTCGACTCCCCCCCCGGGCACCATTGATCTTCAACTACTATTAATGAATTGGAGCCAACGCATCGCCAAGCTCCCAACTCCGAAGTTTGATTCCGCTGTGTTATTTCTGCTGCTCGGCGTCTCGGCATGTTCGTTGTGCCTGAGTTCTACGGCCAAAATCCTCGCGCAGCAACCCTTTGCGCCCTCTCAGTCGTATCTCGGTTTCGATCTCAATACTTATCCCGGTGACGCCGCGCTCTCCGTCTTGCGAAAAACATTCTCCTTCGGCGGCTATTGGCTTAACGCTCCGCCAGGAACAAAACAGAACACCTGGGTTGGCAAGCGCCAACGCATGCTCTCGGAAAAATTTGGGTTTCTGATTCTTTTTAACGGCCCGCAGAGCGGTGAACTCAAATCTCCCACGCAGGCTGTAAGTAGGGGAACCGCTGATGCGGCAAGCGCTATAAGTATGGCCAAGAAGGAAGGCTTTCCGCCTGGCGCGATAATTTTTCTGGATATTGAGGAAGGCGGCCGATTGCCGCCAAAATATCACGCGTACCTCAGAACCTGGGTCGATGTTCTTGCGCGCGCCGGTTATCGCGCCGGAGTCTATTGCTCCGGCATGCCCGTCAAGGAAGGCCAAGGCGTGACCATTACCACCGCCGCCGATATTCGCAACAATCGAGCCAAGCGCGATCTCGCCTATTTCATCTATAATGACGCCTGTCCGCCGTCACCCGGCTGCGTGGTCCCGAACAATCCTCTGCCGCCGTCCGCAAGTGGCATTCCGTATGCCGCGGTCTGGCAATTCGCGCAGTCACCCCGCCGCAAGGAATTCACCGCGCATTGCGCGGCTACTTATAATTCTGACGGCAATTGTTACGCTCACGGCGACACCGCGCACGCCTGGTTTCTCGATCTAAATTCTGCCACCAGCCCCGATCCTTCAAGCGGCCGGGATGGCGCACCGTAGCGGGAGCCTTTGGCGCGCGCCGGAAGTAAATTAGGAGAGGGCAACCGCGGCGCCCTCTCCGTCACCCGTTCAAATTTGGCCGAATCCGCCATCCACCGGAATCTCCGCACCAGTAATGTAGGACGCATCCGATGACGCGAGAAACGCCACCGCGCCCGCAATTTCATCTGGCTGACCGATTCGCTTCATCGGGACTCGGTCGATGATGCCCTTCGCGAATTCCTCCATCGCCGCTTCCGAAAGCCCGGTCCGAGCAAAGCCCTCCGGCGTGTTGATAGGTCCCGGACTCACCGCGTTTACGCGGAAGCCACGCCCCACCAATTCAGCGGCAATCGACCGCGTGAACGACCGCATTGCTGCTTTCGTCGCAGCGTACACCGTGCCGTTGACGACTCCAGATTCGCCAGCGACGGAAGTATTCAGAATGATCGAAGCGCCATCGTTTAGAAACGGGAGCGCCTTCTGAATCGTGAAATACGCACCTTTGGTGTTGATGTCAAACAGTTCGTCATATAGCCCTTCCGTAGTCGCGTCAAAAGGCGCAAATTTGTAGATTCCCGCGTTTACGAACAACACATCGATTTTTCCGAACTTTTTCGACACCGCCGCATACAACTTATCCAGATCGGCGGCCTTGGCCACGTCGGATTGCACCGCAAGAATGCCGTTCCCAATCGCCTTCACCGCATCCTCCAGCGTCTTCGCGTTGCGCCCCGAAATGGCTACCCGTGCGCCTTCTTCTTGCAGCCGCTTCGCCGCCGCCAACCCGATGCCGCTGTTTCCTCCGGTCACTACCGCCACTTTGCCTTCTAATCTCTTCATGGTCCTCTCCAGTCTTCCGGCCCACTTCTAATTGGCCTCAGCCAATTTCGATAGTTAGATGAACATCTAACTATTCCGTTGCGTCTAATCTTCAAGGTCGCTGTCTGAACTGATATTTAGTACCGGCCGGCGGCAGACTCGGCTAAACTGGAATTGAGATGGAACGAATACGTATCGAGAAGATTTCAAAGGCTTTGGCCGATGCCACCCGGCTTATGATTTTTGAGACTATTTCAGCCAAAAAGGGACTCGCCTGCGGCAAACTCGTCGCCTTGCACCACGTCACTCCCGCCACTGTCTCCCATCACCTGAAAATCCTCGCGGACGCCGGTCTTATCGAATGCCGCCGCCAAGGGCAATGCGTCTTCAACCGCGCCATACCCAAAACGATCGCGGAGTACTCGCGAGCCCTGGCACGCCTGGCAGCCGGAAAAAAGCGCCCCGCCCGCAGCTAAATCCGATCCACCGCAAGCGTGCCGGATTCGGCAACGCCCCGCCAACATTCACAGCAAGCCGCCCTTATGGGTGCGAAACTAGAGCAAACCAAATCTAGGGCTGAAAAACCATTTTGGAGGCGAAACCATGTCTGACACCGCGCACGTTCTGGAAGCAAGCCGCTTGACCGAAGGTAAAGGCTTTTTCGAGCGCTTGCTCGATTTTTCGTTTCAGTATTTCATCACCCAAAAGTACGCCAAGCTCCTGTACGGCATCCACCTGCTCCTAGGACTGATCGTAGGCACCTGGTACGTATTCAACGGCTTTCAGGCGTCCACGTCGCAAGGCCTACTGAGCCTGCTGCTCGCCGTCGTAGCCTATTTCTTGTGGATTCTGTACGTCCGAGTCGCTCTCGAGTTCCTCGTCTCTGTGTTCCGCACGGCGGACAACATTGCGCGCGCCAGCGGAGCCGGCCGGGACTCCTAGCCACCCGGCCTCCTTCTTAATCTGATCGCCATTTCAACGTTGGGCGTGGTTTTCGCTCAATTCGAGGGTATCCTTTTCCTCCGCACGGCAATCCAAGCTGTACGCATCGGCACATCCCGGTGTGCCGAAATCAGGCCGCCAGAGAGCGCATGCTTTCTGTTAGAGGAGAAAGTTTATGAGTCCCAGAAATCA
>WNFR01002117.1_pt1 | contig 20705 bp, 12 predicted proteins | sample 5400221 | NCBI WGS metagenome assembly WNFR01 (sample SAMN13153357, study PRJNA577476) | soil metagenome | isolation source: 40 cm soil under Madrone tree | place: USA:California | collected 2016-06-14 | reverse complement strand
CGCGCGTGCGGCGCAGCGGACGCGCGCGGCGGCGCGACGAGGCGCTGATCACCGCGGCGCCGGGTACGCGGGTCGCGTCCGGGCGCGGCGCGCCGTCCGCCCAGCGCGTCGCCCAACCTTGAAGCGGCGCGAGTGCGTGCAGCAGCGCGATCCCCTCGCGACTCAGCGTGTAGCCGGCGTCGGGTACGAGCGCGACGATGCCGGCGTCTCGCAGCTCTCCGAGCCGCTGATTCAGCACGCTCGGCGACATCGCATCGCAGCGGGCGCGGAGCGCGCGAAAGACCAGGGTCGCGTCGCGCAGCTCCCACAGGATCCGCAGCGCCCAGCGGCGGCCGAGAAGGTCGAGGAGCGCCATGATCGGACGCCCGCTTCGCGAGCCACGGACGCGCCTGCCGGGCGCCGGGCTCTCAGTCACGCGCACGCGGCGCCCGGGTGCGGCGGTCTCGGCGGCACGCGCGCGTCTGCCAGGTGCCGGGATCTGCGACGCGCGCGGCATGCGTCGCCGAGATCAGAGGCCGAGCAGCGCGTTCACCGCGAGGCCGACGACGAAGAGCGCGCCGGCGAGGCGATTGTGGTGGAACGCGAGCGCGACGAACCAGAGCGGCCAGATGCGATACCCCGGCGGCGGTGCCGCCGGCTTCGGCTGCGAGTACGCGCGCAGCACCTCGACGAGGCGCGGCAGCGCCGCCGCGACGAGCAGTACGCCCCACCCGAGCACGCCGCGCGCGACCAGCGCCACGACGATCACGTAGAAGCCGATCATCAGCAGTTGATTGAGGCGTAGCGAGGCGGTGCGGCCGAGGAGCACCGGGAGCGTGTGGATGCCGCGCGCGCGGTCCTGCTCGTACTTGTCGACGTGCTTTCCGATCAGCACCGTCGTCACCACGATGGCGTAGGGAATCGACGCCACCCAGGTCCACGCCGGGAGCGTTCCCGCCGTGACGTAGTACGTGCCGCAGATCATGAGCGGCCCCCAGACGACGAACACGCCCGGCTCGCCGAGGCCGTGATGCTTCAACTTGAGCGGCGGCGCGACGTAGAAGACGCTCACGAAGAGCCCGGCGAGCGCGAACGCCGCGACCGGCCAGCCGCGCGCCCGCACGAGCACGGCGAGAATCGCGAGGTCGAGGAGATTGCAGGCGACGATCGTCGCGCAGAGCCCGGTCTTGCTGATCAGGCCGGAGAAGAGCGGGTGGGGCGCATACAGCGTGCGGGTGTAGCCCTCGGTGTCGACCCCGCCCATCGTGTCGAAGTAGTCGTTGATCATGTTGTTGCTGGCGTGGGCGATCACGAGGCCGACGAGCGCGAGCGCGAAGAGTCCCCACCGTGGGTGCGGCGCCGACGCCGCGGCGAGGAGACCGCCGATCAGCCCGGAGGTGAGCGTCATCGAGAACACGCACGCGCGCGTGATGAGGAGCCAGCGCGATACGGCGTCGATGCGGCGGCCGGCGGGAATGTTGCCGCTCGCGATGATCTTCCGCCAGGTGTCGAAGAGGCTCGATGCGTCGACGGCGTCGCCGAGCGGCGGCGCGTCGGCGACGACGCGTGCAGAGTCGGGCATGCGTTCCGTTTACGGAGTCGTCGAAACGCGGTCAACCCGCGCGCGCGACCGTCACCGGGATGCCGTTCAGGACGGCGTTGCCGGAGAGCGGATCGAGCGCGAGCTCGTCGGCGAGGACGTTGCTGTTGACGCCGGCGTGCGCGCGCGCGACGCGCAGCGCGACGCCGGGCTGATCGTGGCCCCACCCATGTGGCAGGCTCACGACGCCGGGCATGATCGCGTCGGTGAGCTCCACCGGCGCGTCGACGGCACCGACGCGCGACGTGACGCGCGCCGTCTCGCCGTCGGCGAGGCCGAGGCGCGCGCCGTCCACCGGATGCAGGTGCAACGTGCACGTCGGCTTGCCCTTCACGAGGACGTCGAGGTTGTGCATCCACGAATTGTTCGAGCGCAGGTGGCGGCGGCCGACGAGGACCATCTCGCTCCGCACGCGCACCAGCGCGTCGCGCAGGCGCGGCACGTCGGCGACGATCGCCGGCGGCGCGAGCTCGATCTTGCCCGACGGCGTCCGCAGCACCTCGGGGATCCGCGGCACGAGCGGCCCGAGATCGATGCCGTGCGGGTGCGCCTCGAGCACGGCGAGCGTCAGGCCGCCGGGGTTGGCGCCGAAGTGATCGCCGTAGGGGCCGCTCCGCAGCAGCAGGTCGAGGATGCGCTCGGGACCGCGGCGCGGCGCGAGCGCGGCCATGATCTCGGCGACGTCGCGTCCGGCGATCGCCGAGCCGCTCGCGCCGACCTCGCGCTGCACGACCTGCGTCGCGACGAAGTCGTCGACGACGTCGGTATCGGCGTGCGCCCCTTGGCCCATCGCGATCGCGGCGAGACGCAGCAAGATGCGCCACTCCTCCATCTCGCCGTCGGCGAGCGGGAAGAGCGGCGGCGAGTAGTGGGCGACGTTCCGGATCGCGAGATTGTAGAGCGCGAGATCGTAGTGGCCGCGCGTCAAGGTCGACGGCGCCGGCAGGACGACGTCGGCGTGCCGCGTCGTCTCGTTCAGATAGATGTCGACGCTCACCATGAATTCCAGCGACGCGAGCGCGCGGTCGAGGCGCGCGGCGTTCGGGGTGCTGAGCACCGGGTTCCCCGCGATGGTCACGAGCGCGCGGATCCGGCCGTCGCCCGGGGTCTCGATCTCCTCGGCGAGGCAGACGGCGGGGAGCTCGCCGTAGAACTCGGGCAGCTCCCGCACCCGGCTCTTCCAGCGTCCGAACTGAACGCCGCGGCCGCGCCCGCCCGGACCGTGCGCGGTTTTCGAGCCGGCGGCGGCCTTCGTGAACATCGCGCCGCCGTCGCGGTCGAGGTTGCCGGTGAGCACGTTCAGCACGTCGACGAGCCAGCTCGCGAGCGTGCCGAACTCCTGCGTGCAGGTGCCGATGCGGCCGTAGACGGCGGCGCGCGGTGCCGCCGCGAGTTCGCGTGCGAGGCGGCGAATGGTGTCGGCCGGGACGCCGCAGGCGTCGGCGACGCGCTCGGGCGCGAAGTCGCGCGCCAGCGCGCGGACGTCCTCGAGCCCGGCGAGATGCTCCGCAAGCTGCCCGGGCGCGACCCGCCGCTCCTCGAAAAGCGTGTGCACCATCGCGAACAAGAGATGCGCGTCGGTGCCAGGACGAATGAACACGTGCTCGTCGGCCTCTTGCGCCGTCCGGCTGCGGCGCGGGTCAACGACGACGAGCCTTCCGCCGCGCGCCCGCAAACGGCGTAGGCGTCCTTTCATGTCGGGCGCCGTCATCAAGCTGCCGTTCGACGCGAGCGGGTTCGCGCCGAGCATGAGCAGGTAGTCGGTGCGGTCGACGTCGGGGATCGGGATGCTGAGGACCGTGCCGAACATGAGCCCTGCGGACACCTGTTTCGGCATCTGATCGACGGTGCTGGCGGAGAAGACGTTGTGGGTGCCGAGCGCGCGCAAGAAGACGGGCATGTACACCATCGGCGAGAGGTTGTGCGCGTTCGGGTTGCCGACGTAGGCGCCGACGGCCTGGCGTCCGTGTGAATCGATCACCGCCATGAGCCCGCGCTCGACCTCCGCAAACGCGTCGTCCCAGGAGGCGGGCTCGAGGCGGCCGCTGCGGCGGACGAGCGGCGTGCGGAGGCGATCGGGGTCCGTGTCGAGGTCCTTCAGCGCGTACGCCTTCGGACAGATGAAGCCGTGGCTGAAGACGTCGTCAGCGTCTCCGCGGATGGCGGTGATCTCGGCGCCGCGCGTCGTGATCGCGAGCCCACAGGTCGCTTCGCACAGGGGACAGGTCCGGAAATGCGTCATCGTCGATACTCCGCGCGCCAGGGCACGCCGGCCGCCGAATACTGGTAGTGACGCCGCCGGTCGATGCCGATATCAAAGGGGGATATGCTCGAAACTCGGCGGTGAGGGTGACGCGGTTGCGGGGGAAAGGCAAGGGTCCAGGTCCGGGCTTGGTCGTGGCGGTGGCGCTCGGCGCGCTCGTGGCCGGCGCGCTGGCGCTGCGGCTCGGTAGCGCGCCGCAGACGACGTCGCCTGCGGCGGTGAGGTCACCGGCGGTCGCCGCTTCGCCGCTCGCTGCCGCGCCGCCGCCCGCCGCGGCGCCGACGAGCTCGCCGCCTGGCGCGCCAGTGCCGCCCGGGGCTCCGGGACGAGGCGCCGCCTACCAGCACGACCTCGCGACGCTCGAGGTGCCTCCGAAGCTCCGCCTCCTCGTCATCGCGCCGCATCCCGACGACGAGTCGCTCGCCGCCGGCGGTCTCATGCAACAGGTACTGGAGAAAGGCGGCCGCGTGCACGTCGTCTTCATGACGAGCGGCGACGGCTACCCGGAGGCGGTGGCGCTCGCGACCGGGCACCGCCAGCCGACGGCGGTCGATTACCGCGGCTTCGGCGAGCTCCGCCGCGCCGAGGCGCTGGTCGCACTCGAGCACTACCACATCCTGCCGGTCTCCGTGACGTTCCTCGGCTTCCCCGACGGCGGCTTGCAGGAGATCTGGCGGCGCGGGCCGCACGTTCCCGCGTACCAATCGCCGTACACGCACGGCGACCGTCCCCCGTATCCCGAGGCGTTCAATCCGCACGCCGGCTACACGAGCCACGAGCTGATCAACCAGATCTCGCATCTGGTGGCGCTCGCCGATCCCGATTGGATCGCGGTGCCGATCCCCGTCGACACGCATCCGGACCACTGCGCGACGTTCACCTTTCTCTTGGCGGCGCTGAAGTCGCTCGCGGCCGAGCCCGGCGGCGACTCGAAAATCCCCGACCGCTTGCTGACGTATCTCGTCCACGACGGCTGGTGGCCGCCGCCGCCGTCGGTCCCCGGGCCGCTGCCGCTACCGCCGGTGACCTTTCCCCCGGCGCGCTGGTACTCGCTCCCGCTCGACGCCGCCCAGATCGACGCCAAGCTGGCGGCGCTCGAGAGCCACGGCACGCAGGCGGCGATGATGGACCGGCTCTTCCGTGCGCTCGCCCGGCCGAACGAGATCTTCGCCGTCGTCGAGCGCCCCGACTTCGCGCGCTTGAAGCCCGGCGAGCCGCCCTGTGGGCCCGAGCTGCGGCACGCCGAGCCCGGGCCGCAGCCAGCCGTCGTCGAGAGTCCTCGACAGCCTGCTCCGACGCCGACGCCGGCGGACGCGGAAAGGCATGCGCGCGTGCGGTGAGTGACGCCGCTACCCGCGCCCCCTCGGCGGCACGACGCCTGCGGTTCCTCGACACCGCACGCGCCCTCGCCGTCGTCGCGATGCTGGTCGCCAATTTGGTGAACGTCTTCGCCGCCAAGCGGCCGTACTGGCTCGGCCACAATCTCGGCAACGAGCTCCTCCCACTCGATCTTCCGGCGCCGATGTTTCAGTTCCTGATCGGCTTCTCGCTCGTACTCTTCCTCGAGCGCCGCGGACAGCAGACGGAGGGACGTCGCGCCCGCTGGCTCGCGGCGCGCCGCTTTCTGCTGCTCGTCGCGCTGGGAGTCGTGCTCGACGCCGTCGCCGCGCAGCGCGCGGAGATCCGCTGGGGCGTGCTGCAGACGCTCGGCACGGGCGGGATCGTTGCGGTCGCGCTCTCCGAGCTCCCGGACGCGCTGATCGTCGCCATCGCCGCGGTCATCACCGCGACCCACTACGGTCCGGGCAATAACGAGGTGCACCGCTCGCTGCTCGACTGCCTGCCGTTCATGCCGATCACGCTGATCGGGTACGTCGTCGGGCGGCCGCTCGCGAAAGGCGACCTCTTCGGCTACGAGCGCCGCGCCGTCACCGTCGCGCTCGGCGCGCTGACGCTCGCCGTCGCGCTGCGGCTCGCCGGGGTGCCGTTCAACAAGGTGATCGGCACGAGCAGCTTCGTGCTGCTGGCGATCGCGGCATCGGCGTCGCTGATCGCCGCGCTGTCGCGATTGGAGGTACGGGGCTGGCGGTTTCCGGACCCGTTCGTGCGCCTCGGCGCGAGCGCGCTCACCGCATGGGTGCTGCAGTACCTCCTCGTCTACTATCCCATCACCTACGTCTTCGGCCCGCCGCCGGCCCTGCCGGAGGCCGGTGGTCTCGCCGCCGTCGCGGCATGCGTCGTCGCGCTCGCCGCCGTGACGTTGGCACTCGCAGGGCGCGGGATCCGCGTACCGATTTGATCGACGTGTAATACCGACGAATTGATCGCGTCATTATGGCGCAATAAGCCGGGCAATAACTTCGTCAGGTAATTCCCTACGGCACGACAGCGTCGGCGCAAGGCGGACGCAATAGCGCCGGCGACAGTCCGCGTCGCGACCCACTCCGAGGATCTCTCCAATCCGAAGCCTGCAACGCCGCGACACCCGTGCAGAAGCGCGGGACGGGCCGCGAAGCAAAGACGCGTTCACTCCGCATGATCGTTGACGCCAGACGGCACAGCCATTGCAGCGCCCGACGCGTGCTCAACTCACCGAGAGACGAACAATGCCTCTCGACCCTCCCCCAGCGACCTGCGCCGAGAGTACACCGACTCCTGACCCTGCCCCTTCAGAGCGAGGCACATGATGACGAAGGCACCCGCAGCGACGCCGCTCCTAGATGCATCGACGTTGCCAGCTGCCGGCGAGCGCGCCGGTAGGCGGCTCGAGCAGAGACCGGACGGCGCGGCGTCGTTCGCGGGTGTGTTCGCGGCAGTTGCGCTCGCGATTGGGCTCCTGACGGCGACGCCGCCCATCTTCGCGGCGCCGGCGTGTCTCCTGGACACCTCGGGCGCCGACGACATCAACGCCAATCAGAAGGACCTGAACGAGTTCTGCCAAGGGGCGGGCAACGACGGCGGCCTCTCCGGCTGCTTGTCCTCGGACGCGAATCTGACGTGGACCTGGGACGACACCGGCTGGACCGGGTCGAATACCGGCGACGCCTGCGCGCTCTACGACACCGACGGCGACGGGAAAGCCAATTTCGCTCTCTGCGCGACCGTGGCCGGCAGCCCGGCGGCGCAAAGCTCGGGGAGCCCGAAGTTCTACTCGTGCGACGACACCAAGGCGCTCAACTGCGGCACTGCGACTGCGATCACCGCCGTGTCCTCCTGCGTCGTGACCAACGTTGCCGATCCGTTCACGGGTCAGCACAAGAGCGGCAACGTCTGTAACGGGACCAATTGCTCGACGCGAGACACGCAAGCCCAGTGCTGCGTCAAGCACAGCGACTTTCCGAGCAACACCACGCCCGAGCTCCTCGACGTCTGCTCGTATGCTTCGTCGTCCCCGTCGTCCTCTCCCTCCGAGTGCGTGAAGACCGTCCTCTGTACGAGTAACGCCGATTGCAGCTCGCTGAACGACGCCTGCAATACAGGGACGTGCGCGTCCGACGGTCTCACGAAGCGCTGCGTGGCGACGCCGAAAGCGGACGGCACCACCTGCAACGACGGCAACACGTGCACGACAAACGACACGTGCCAGAGCGGCACCTGCACCGGCACCGGCGTCACCTGTAGTGCGTCCGATCAGTGCCACGTCGCCGGGACGTGTGATTCCACCACCGGCCAGTGCTCGAACCCGACGGCCGCAGACGGTACCGGGTGCGACGACGGCAACGCCTGCACGCAGATCGACACGTGTCAGAGCGGTACCTGTACCGGCGGCAGTGCCGTCGAGTGCACGGCCCTCGATCAATGTCACGTCGCCGGCACCTGCGATCCGACGACGGGTTCCTGCTCGAATCCCGCCGCAGCCGACGGCACGACGTGTGACGACGGCGATCTCTGTACGACCGGTGATACCTGTCAGGCCGGTTCATGCGGCGGGTCGCCCGTCGGGTGCGTCGCGTCGGACCAATGCCACGTCGCCGGCACCTGCGACTCGGCGACGGGTCTCTGCTCGAATCCCGCCAAGACCAACGGCGCGGCGTGTGACGACGGCAACCTGTGCACCGTCGGCGACACGTGCCAGGCGGGCGCCTGCACGTCCGGTACGTCGGCGACGTGTAGCGCGCAGGACCAATGCCACGATGCGGGCACGTGTAATCCGGCGACGGGTGCCTGCTCGAATCCTACGAAAGCAGACGGGACATCGTGCGACGACGGCAACCCCTGTACGACCGGCGACACGTGTCGTAGCGGCACGTGCACCAGCGGCGCGGGCACGACGTGCACGGCACTCGACCAGTGCCACGACGTCGGCACCTGCGATGCGGCAAGCGGCACCTGCTCGAACCCGCCCAAAGCCAACGGCACCACGTGCGACGACGGCAGCAAGTGTACGCACGACGACACGTGCCAGAGCGGGACCTGCGGCGGGACCGCGGTCGTGTGCACGGCGCAGGATCAGTGCCACGACGTCGGGACCTGCGACGCCGCCACCGGCACCTGCTCCAACCCACCGAAAGCCAGCGGCGCCACGTGTGACGACGGCAACAAGTGCACGCACGACGACACGTGCCAGAGCGGTACGTGCAGCGGAACCGCGGTCGTGTGCACGGCAGAGGACCAGTGCCACGACGTCGGCACCTGCGACGCGGCAACCGGCACCTGCTCGAACCCGCCCAAAGCCAACGGCACCACGTGCGACGACGGCAGCAAGTGCACGCACGACGACACGTGCCAGAGCGGTACCTGCGGCGGGACGGCGGTCGTGTGCACGGCACAGGACCAATGCCATGACGTCGGCACGTGCGACGGTGAAACCGGCACATGCTCGAATCCGCCGAAAGCCGAGGGCGCCACCTGCGACGACGGCGACAAGTGTACGAGCAACGATACCTGCCAAGGCGGTTCCTGCAGCGGCACGGCGATCACGTGCACCGCACAGGACCAGTGCCACAACGCCGGCACGTGTAATCCCTCAACCGGTGTCTGCTCGAACCCGAACAAGGCCAATGGGACCGCGTGCAACGACGGCACTGCGTGCACCTCGGGCGAGACGTGTCAGAGCGGGACGTGCCAGGGCGGTACGACCGTCACGTGCCATGCGCTCGACCAGTGCCACGTCGCCGGCACGTGCGACTCCGCGACCGGCGTCTGCTCGAACCCGAACGCGACCGACGGCACCCCGTGTGCCGACGGCAACGCGTGCACGTTGGACGACACCTGCCAGTCCGGCACCTGCGTCGGCGGCAACGGCCCGTCGTCGACCTTGGGGTGCAAGGTCGATACGGGCGGCGCGGATGACGCCGTGGGACAGAAAGACCTCACGGAGTTCTGCGTGAACCAGAACGCCAGCTGTACCGGGACGATCTTGACGTGGCAGTGGGACGATACCGCGTGGAGTGGGACGAACAGCGGCGACGCCTGCGCACTCTACGACACCAACAACAACACGCGCGCCGATTACGCGGTCTGCGTCAGCGTGACCGGGACCCCGGCGAAGCAAGCGAGCCAGAGCCCGCGTTTCTACCGGTGCAACGACAGCAAGCCATTCAACTGCTCGGGCGCGACGTTGATCACGGCGACCAGCACCTGCATCGTCAACGATCTCGTCGCGGATCCGTTCGCCGCCGTCACGAAGAGAAAGTCGAACAAATGCAACGGCACGAACTGCCTCACCAAGGATACGCAAGCCCAATGCTGCGTGAAGACGGCCGATGTGACGGGGGCGGCGCTCATCGACGTATGCTCGTACCCGTCACAGTCGCCGAGCTCGGATCCGTCGGAGTGCGTGAAGACGGTCTTCTGCTCGAGCAACGCGGATTGCAACTCGACGAGTGGCGAAGGGACCTGCCACGGCACGTGCCAGAACGTTGGCGGAGTGAACCAGTGCGTCTTCTAGGGAACCTCTGCGCAAGTGGGTTTCGACGCGAGAATCGCGAGCCGCCGCGCCGCCGCCGAGCGCGAGCGGATTGCGATTCGCAGCCGGAACTCACTTGCGGAGAGGTTCCCTAGGGCGGTAGCGTGCCCCCGCAGCTTGCCCCGCGGGAGCCGATCCCGCGGCGGCGGCCACGTCTCCTCGGAATGGCCGCCTTGGGACTCTTCGTGGGCCTCGTGGTGAACACGGCGCTGCGTCACGCTGCCGACGGAACCCCAGATGCGACGGCGCAGCGCACTCGCGAGCGCGCGGCGGCGCTCGTCGGCGCGCGACCGACCGCGTCGTCGGCGCGGGTATCGGGCCGCCAGCTCGCGTCCACCGATTCCGACGCGCTCGCGCCCTTCGGCCGCGTGCTGAACGGGCGAGATCAGCCGGACGAGTCACGGCACCGGAGCTCGCAGGTCGACGTCTTGGCGTCGCACGTCAAGAGGATGCGCGCGATCACTCCGGCGGGAGCCCAGTACATCGACCGCATGCTGCACGACGTGCGGCACCGAGGTGCGGCGAGTGTCCCCGCGATTCGGGACTTCCTCCGCGCCGGCGAGGACGTCGATTTCGCGAAGATGACCGGCGGCGCGCGCGTCGGCCGCCGGACGTTGCGTGAAGCCGTCATCGACACGTTGGAGGAGATCGGCGGCAGCGACGCCGTCGCCGTGTCGCTCGAGGTGCTGCACCAGACGACGCAACCGATCGAAGTCGTGATGCTCGCGCGTGCGGTCGAGAAGGAGGACCCGGGGTTGCACGGCGAAGAGGTGATCGAGGCCGTCGCCAACACGCTCCAGGGCGCGGTGCAAGCTCCGCCGCAGCAAGGACCCGACGTCGCTCCGCTGTTCGATCTGCTCCGCGGGTACGGTGGCGACGACGCCGTCGCGGTCCTGGAAGCGTGTGAGCCGCAGTGGCGAGAGTACTCGCTGATCGCGCTCGCGGGCTTGCCGGACGGCGCCGGGATCCCGAGTCTCGCCGCGTTCGCCGAGACTCCCGGTGACGGCGCCACGAGTCCCGCGTTGCCGTTGCAGATGTTGGCGCAAGCGGCGGCGCAACACCCAGAAGCGGGAGACGCGATCACCGATCTCGCGCGCGAAGGCCAGATCCCGGACGAGGTATGGAACGCGATCGCCGACGCGCTCGCCGGCAAGCAGCTACAGTTCTCCGGCACGTCGCTCGCCGCGACCGGCGCATCGGATCCACGGCCGTCGCCGTGGAAGAAGAGCTATTACGTCGAGTGGATGAACGTCCGCTACGAGGAGGACGTCGTGACTGCCGCCTGGTCTGCGGATCAAATCGCGCAGCAGCTGGCGTTGATCGACGGTCTGCTCGAGACGGTCTCGAGCCCGGCCGCGGTGGAAGCGTTGCAGCAGGCGCGGGCCTCGCTCGAGGCGGGCAGCAACACGTAGCGCGTCCGCGGCTCTATCTGCCGGTCGCCGGCGCGTCGATGAACGCGAGCACGGATCGATCGCACCTCGCGAGCGGCCGACGCGCTCACCGTCCGAGTCGCGCGACGACTTTGATCTCGACCAACCCGCCGGGCACCGCGAGCTCGCTGACGCCGATCGCCGTCCAGGCCGGATATGGCGGCTTCACATAGCGGTCCTTCACCTTCGCGAACGTGCGGAGGTGCGCCTGCAGGCCGACGTGGAACGTGGTGACGTCGACGACGTCGGCGAACGCCACCCCGGCGGTCGTGAGCACGTTACCGAGGAGCTCGAACGCCTGCGTGAACTGCGCTTCCGGATCGGCCGGTGCCACGCCGTCGGCGCCGACGCCGATGACGCCGGCGCAGTAGAGCCGATCGCGGTCCTTCACCGCGGGCGCGAAGTGCAGCCGGTCGTAGAAGAGCTCCATGCCAGTCGGAATCACGACGTCGCCAACGTCCATGACGAATCCTCCCATCGATCCGCGTGACACGACCCCGCCGCAATGTCCATGCGTCCCCCGCTCAGCGGGCGCCGATATCGGATAGCCATTCGAGGACGAACGGCCACGGACCGTAGCCGGACGCGACGTTGATGTGGCCGGCGCCCGGGATGATACGGTGCGCGCTCCCGAGGACGCGCGCGGTCTCGGTGATCTCGTCCGCGCTCGCGTAGTCGTCGTCGTCGCTGCCGACGACGAGCGTGCGGGCGGCGAACGGCGCCCACGCGGCGCGCCGGCGCGGCGGCGGCAGGAAGCTCTCGACGGGCTCGAACGGCAGGAGCGGCGAGGGCGGGGCGACGAGCAGTGCCGCGTGCACTCGCGGCGCCTCGACGCCGGCGAGCCAGTGATCGACGGCCCAGCACCCCAGCGAGTGACACACGAACGTGAGCGGCGTCCGCGCCTCGGCGGCGACGCCGGCGAGCGCGGCGACCCAGGCGTCCTTCTCCGGCGCCGTCGGCGCCGGCAAGTCCGGAAACACGACGTCGGCTCCGGCCGCGCGCAGCTCGTCGTGCAGCCACCGCTGCCAATGCCCCGGCTCCGAGCCGTCGTAGCCGTGGACGATCACGATCATCGGCGCGTCACGGGCGGACGAGACGGAACCAATAGAAGCCGTGCGGCGCGAACGTCAGGAGATACTGCAGCTCGCCGATACGTGGGAACACCGTCTCGCCGTGCAGCTCGATCGGCACCCGCCCGGCGAAGCGTCGCATGTTCAGCTCGGCGGCCTGCGCGAAGCGCGAGAGATTGTTGCAGCAGAGGATCGTGTTCGTGCCGTCCTCGCGGACGTAGGCGAGGATCTTCTCGTTCTCGGGCAGCAGGAACTCGATCGTGCCACGGCCGAAGACGGGATACTTCTGGCGGACGCGGATCAAGCGCTTCACCCAGTTGAGGAGCGAGGTCTGCGTCCGCAGCTGCGTCTCTACGTTCACCGACTGGTAGTGGTAGACGGGATTCGCGTTCACCGGCAGGTAGAGCCGCTCGGGGTCACAGTGCGAGAAGCCGGCATTGCGATCACCGGTCCACTGCATCGGCGTCCGCACGCCGTTGCGATCGCCGAGGTAGATGTTGTCGCCCATCCCGATCTCGTCGCCGTAGTAGAGGACGGGGCTTCCCGGCAGCGACAGCAGGAGGCTGTGGAGCAGCTCCATCTGCCGCCGCCCGTTTTCCATGAGCGGCGCGAGGCGGCGGCGGATGCCGAGGTTCAAGCGCATGCGCGCGTCCTTGGCGTACTCGAGGTACATGTAGTCGCGCTCCTCGTCGCTCACCATCTCGAGCGTCAGCTCGTCGTGGTTGCGGAGGAAGAGCCCCCACTGGCAGCTCGCCGGCAGGTCCGGCGTCTGGCGGATGATGTCGATGATCGGCCGCCGCTCCTCGCGCCGCAGCGCCATGAAGATGCGCGGCATGAGCGGGAAGTTGAACGCCATGTGACACTCGTCGCCGTCGCCGAAGTAGTGGCGCACGTCGCTCGGCCACTGGTTCGCTTCGGCGAAGAGGATGCGGCCGCGATAGCGCGCATCGATCTCGCCGCGCAGCTCCCTCAGGTACGCGTGTGTCTCCGGCAAGTTCTCGCAGTTCGTGCCCTCGCGCTCGAAGAGATACGGCACGGCATCGACACGAAACCCGTCGAGGCCGCGGTCGAGCCACCACCGCATCACGTCGAGCATCGATGCGCGGACGGCCGGGGTGTCGAAGTTGAGGTCGGGCTGATGGTGGTAGAACCGATGCCAGAAGTACTGGCGCGCGACCGGGTCCCACGTCCAGTTCGACGTCTCGCTGTCGACGAAGATGATCCGCGCTTGCTTGTAGCGTTGGTCGGTGTCGCTCCACACGTAGTAGTCGCGATACGGCGACTCCGGCGAGCGCCGCGCCTCCTGGAACCACGGATGCTGATCCGAGGTGTGGTTCATGACCAGGTCGGCGATGACGCGCAGGTTGCGGGCGTGGGCCGCGTCGAGGAAGCGCTGGAAGTCGTCGAGCGTGCCGTAATCGGAATGGATGCTGCGGTAGTCGGCGATGTCGTAGCCGTCGTCGCGCAGCGGCGAGGGGTACATCGGCAAAAGCCAGATGCAGTTCACCCCGAGGTCGCGGATGTAGTCGAGACGGTCGGTCAGGCCGGGGAAGTCCCCGATCCCGTCACCGTTGCTGTCCATGAACGTGCGGACATGCAGCTCGTAGAAGATCGCATCCTTGTACCAGTCCTCGGCCATCCACCTCTCCGTCCCTTCAAGGCGTAAAGAACCGGACGCGTGTCGTCAACACGCGTTCGACGCGCGCGGCGTCAGAACCGCGGCACTGCGCGCGACGAGGTCGTAGGCGCCGCCCGCGATGGCACGCGGTGGCACGTCGGGGCGCGCGGTGTCGACGAGCGGCGTCCAGCCGCCGGGCGGAGCGTCGACCGGGAGCGTGAAGAGCAGGGCGTCGGGTGAGGCGTTCAGCAAGACCAGCAGCCTCACCTCCGCCAACCACATGCCGAGGACGCGACGCTCGTGATCGTGCCAATCCGCGTCGCGCATCGGCCGGCCGCTCGGCGCGTACCAGACGAGATCGCCGCCGGGCTCCGCCGCGACGAGCGCGCCCGCGAGGTACTCGACGCGGCGCAGGCCGGGATGGCGGCGGACGAGCGCGGTCATACGGCGGGTGAACGCGAGCAACGCGGCGCGCTCGGTGTCGAGGTTCCAGTCGAGCCACGTGAGCGCGTTGTCTTGGCAATACGCGTTGTTGTTGCCTTGCTGCGTGGCACCGAGCTCGTCGCCGGCGCGCAGCATCGGAACGCCCTGCGAGAGGAAGAGCGTCGCGAGAAAGTTGCGCTGCTGCCGCGCGCGGAGCGCGTTCACCGCGGCGTCGTCGCTCGGCCCCTCGACGCCGCAGTTCCAGCTGAGGTTGTCGTCGGCGCCGTCGCGGTTGTCCTCGCGGTTCGCCTCGTTGTGCTTGCGGTCGTAGCTCACGAGGTCGCGCAGGCTGAAGCCGTCGTGCGCGGTCACGAAGTCGATGCTCGCCGTCGGACCGCGGCCGCTCGACGCATACAGCTCGGGCGAGCCGGCGAGACGGCTCGCGGTGGCGCCGACGCGCCCCGCTTCACCGCGCCACCAGCGGCGCACGTCGTCGCGGTAGCGGCCGTTCCACTCGCGCCACGGCGCCGGGTATCGTCCGAGCGCGTAGCCTTCGGCGGTCGCGTCCCACGGCTCCGCGATCAGCTTCACGTCCGCGAGGATCGGATCGGTACGGATCGCCGCGAACAGCGCCGCATTCGGATCGAATCCGCCACCGTCGCGCGCCAATGCCGACGCCAGGTCGAAGCGAAACCCGTCGACGTGCATCGTCTCGACCCAGTAGCGTAGGCTGTCGACGACGAGCGCCAGGACGCGCGGCTGGCGGACGTCGAGCGTATTGCCGCAGCCGGTGAGGTTCACGTACGTGCGCGGGTCGGCGGGATCGAGACGGTAGTAGACACGGTTGTCGATGCCGCGAAACGCGAGCGTCGGCCCGAAGCGATCGCCCTCCGCCGTGTGGTTGTAGACGACGTCGAGGATCACCTCGATGCCGACACGGTGCAGCGCCCGCACCATCGTCTGGAACTCGCGCACCTGCTCGCCGTGACCACCGTCGGTGGCAAAGCGCGCGTCGGGCGCGAAGAAACCGATCGTATTGTAGCCCCAGGAGTTGATGAGCCCGTGCGCGGCGAGATGGCGTTCCGAGATCGCGTGGTGGACGGGAAGCAACTCGACGGCGGTGACGCCGAGCGCGACGAGATGCTCGAGCACGGCGGGCGCGTGCAGCCCGGCGTATGTGCCGCGGATTTCGGCGGGCACGTCCGGGTGCAGCGCCGTGAGACCCTTCACGTGCGCCTCGTAGATGAGCGTCCGCTCCCAGGGTACGCGCGGTGGCCGGTCGTCGCCCCAGTCGAACGACGGGTCGACGACGATCGAGCGCGGCGCGACGTCGGCGTCGTCACGGTCGTCGCGCGCGAGGTCGTCCTCCGGCGCGCCGGGCCGGTAGCCGAGGAGGCGATCGCTCCACGCCGCGAGCGGCGTGATCGCACGCGCGTACGGGTCGAGCAGCAGCTTCGCGGGATTGAACCGCTGACCGTCGCCCGGTGCGTACGGGCCGTGGACGCGGTAGCCGTAGACCGCGCCGACACCGAGTCCCGTGACGCGGGTGCGCCACACCGCGTCCGCGCCGCGGGCGAGCGCGACGCGCGCGACCTCGCGGCCGGGGTGGCCGCCGTCGAACACGCAGACCTCGACCGCGTCCGCATGCTCGGAGAAGAGCGCGAACGCGACGCCGGACCGATCGCAGTGCGTGCCGAGCCGCGCGGCATCGCGAGGCCGCGTCATGGCGCCGGCCGATCCATCATCGCGGCGCTAGCAAGGCTAGTAAACGAGATCGGCCCCGCGTCTCATCCGCTGATCCCGTGCTTGGCGTAGTATGCCCTGATCTGGGGGATGGCCTTCACACGTTCGTAGTGCTCGACCAGCTTCGGCGCGATCCGGTCTGGTAGATCGGTCGGAATATGATCCAACTTCCCGGACTTGAGGTGGCCGATCCACACGAACACTTTCAAGTCTGCCACTGACAGCCGATTGCCGGCGAAGTAGAGCGAGCCGTGAGCCTCGAGCCGTTCCTGCAGGCGGGTCAGGTACAGGCGCAGTGGCCCCTCCACCAGTGCTTGGCGCGCGGCCTTCTTTTCCGCTTCCGGCAGGTCGAAGGTTGCAACCACTTTGAGGGTGATGTCCTCCACCGCGTCCATCGCCTCGTCGCAGAGAGCCGCGTGCCAGGCATCGGTCGGATAGAGATCGGTCAGCTTGCCTACATAGCGATTGATCCCGTTCGATTGCGTGACGATTCGCCCGTCGACCTCCAAGAGCGGTAGCGCGCCGAACGGGGTATCGGCCTTGCGACGTGGCCAGTCCGTCAGCGGGATGCGCTCATCCGTGAATGCGATCCCGCCGATGGCCAACGCGAGCCGCGCCGGCTCGCCGCGTCCGCCGTGAAAATCGAAGTAGGTCAGCTTCAGTTTGGCCATGACACTTCACCTCTCGGGTCGTTTGCCGCCTGAATTCCATCGCGGTTACCCGAGGTGGCTCGGCGACGCAATGGATCGCCGACGAGCGCGTCGACCGACGGACGCGCGGCCGACGATGACCCGTTGGCCTCGGGCCGACTTCCATTTAAGGTAGGAGCCCCGCCGCGCGCGGGTATTGCCATGCCGACAGACCGTGAGACGCGGATCGATGCGCTGAAGCGCGCGCTTTCCGAGCGCATCCTCGTCCTCGATGGGGCGATGGGGACGTCCATCCAGGCCCTCGACCTGACTGCCGCCGACTTCGGCGGTCCCGATCTCGAAGGCTGCAACGAGAACCTCGTCCTCACCCGTCCCGACGTCATCCGCGGCATCCACGACGGCTTTCTCGCCGCCGGCGCCGACATCGTCGAGACCGACACCTTCGGCGCGACCCCGCTCGTGCTCGCCGAGTACGATCTCGCCGAGCAGGCGCATGCGATCAACCTCGCGGCGGCGCGCCTCGCGCGCGAGGCGGCGGCCGCGTACTCGACGGCGGAGCGGCCGCGCTTCGTCGCCGGGTCGATGGGTCCGACGACGAAGACGATCTCGGTCACCGGTGGCGTCACCTGGGACGAGCTCGCGCGCCACTACGAGGTGCAGGCCGCGGGGCTCATCGAGGGCGGCGTCGACGTGCTCCTCCTCGAGACGGTGCAGGATACGCTGAACGTCAAGGCGGGGCTCGTCGGCATCGACCGCGCGCAGGCGCGCCTCGGCACCGCGGTGCCGATCGCCGTCTCCGGCACGGTCGAGGTGATGGGGACCTTGCTCGCCGGCCAAGACGTCGAGGCGTTCTACGTCTCGCTCGCGCACCGCGACCTGCTCTGGATCGGTCTCAACTGCGCGACCGGCCCTGACTTCATGACCGATCACCTGCGGACGCTGGCGCAATTCGCGCGCTTTTCCGTCGCCTGCGTGCCGAACGCGGGGCTGCCGGACGAGAACGGCCGGTACAACGAGACGCCGCCGATGATCTCGCAGAAGGTCGGCCGTTTCATCGACGACGGATGGGTGAACCTGATCGGCGGTTGCTGCGGCACCGTCGCCGAGCACATCGCGCTCCTCGCCGATGCCGCACGCGGCAAGCCGCCGCGCCGAATTCCCGACGTCCGGCGCTCGGCGGTCTCGGGCATCGAGACCCTCGTCATCGACGAGGACACACGGCCGGTCATCGTCGGCGAGCGCACGAACGTCCTCGGCAGCCGCAAGTTCAAGCAGCTGATCGCCGCCGGCGCGATCGAGGAGGCGAGCGAGATCGGCCGCCTGCAAGTGCGCCGCGGCGCGCACCTGATCGACGTCTGCTTGCAGGATCCCGACCGTCCCGAGGTCGAGGACGTGACGAAGTTCCTCGAGATGGTGGCCAAGAAGGTGAAGGTCCCCATCATGCTCGACTCGACCGACGCGAAGGTCCTCGAGGAGGGTCTGAAGCGCACGCAGGGGAAGTCGCTCATCAACTCGATCAACCTCGAGGACGGCGAGGAGCGCTTCAAGCGCGTCGTGCCGCTGGCGCGGACGTTCGGCGCGGCGCTCGTCGTCGGCTGCATCGACGAGGACAAGGCGCAAGCGCAAGCCGTGACGCGCGCCCGCAAGCTCGCGATCGCCGAGCGCTCGTATGCGCTCCTCACCGAGACGTACGGCGTCCAGCCCGAAGACATCATGTTCGACGCGCTCGTCTTCCCGGTCGGGACCGGCGACCAGAACTACATCGGCTCCGGTGTCGAGACGATCGAGGGCATCCGGCTCATCAAGGAGAAGCTGCCGCGCAGCAAGACGATCCTCGGCGTGTCGAACGTGTCGTTCGGGTTGCCGGTCGCGGGACGCGAGGTCTTGAACTCGGTCTTCCTCTATCACTGCGTGCAAGCCGGCCTCGACATGGCGATCGTCAACTCGGAGAAGCTCGAGCGCTACTCCGAGATTCCCGCCGAGGAGCGGAAGCTCGCCGAGGATCTCATCTGGTGGCGCGGCGACGATCCGATCGCGGCGTTCGCGGCGCACTTCCGCGAGCGGAAGTCGAAGCAGACTGAAGAGGAGTGGCGGAAGCTGCCGCTCGACGAGCGCCTCGCGCGCTACATCCTCGTCGGCTCGAAAGAGGGCTTGTACGCCGACCTCGACGAGGCGCTGCGCGACCGCCGCCCGCTCGCGATCATCAACGGGCCGCTCATGGCCGGCATGGACGAGGTCGGGCGGCTGTTCAACGCGAATGAATTGATCGTCGCCGAGGTGCTGCAATCGGCGGAGGCGATGAAAGCCGCCGTCGGTTACCTCGAGCCGCACATGGAGAAGACCGAGACCTCGACGAAAGGGAAGATCATCCTCGCGACCGTCAAGGGCGACGTCCACGACATCGGCAAGAACCTCGTCGAGATCATCCTCGGCAACAACGGCTACCGGGTGGTGAACCTCGGCATCAAGGTGCCGCCGGACGAATTGGTGCGCGCGTATCGCGAGCACGCGCCGGACGCGATCGGACTCTCGGGGCTTCTCGTCAAGTCGGCGCAGATGATGGTCGTGACCGCGCAGGACCTGGCGCGCGCCGGCATCGACTGTCCGGTGCTGGTCGGCGGCGCGGCGCTCACCAACAAGTTCACCCGCACCCGCATCGCCCCCGAGTACACCGGCATGGTGGTGTACGCACAGGATGCGATGACCGGCCTCGATCTCGCGAACCAGCTGCAAGATCCCACGCGTCGCGAGGCATTGGGCGAACGTCTGGCACGCGAGAGCGCGACACTCGCCGCGAGCGGCGTGCCGGCGAAGCCCGAGCGCGACCGCGAGCGCCCGTTCGCGAAGGCCGTCCTGCGCCACGATTTTGCGATCCCGCAGCCGCCCGATCTGAAGCTGCACGTGCTGCGCGACTACGATCTCGACGCGATCTTCCCGTTCATCAACCCGGTGATGCTCTACACCCGCCACCTCGGGTTCAAGGGCAAGTTCACCGACGCGCTTGCGGCCGGCAACGCGAAAGCGCGCGAGCTGCGCGATCAGGTGGCTGCCGTCGAGGAGGAGATGCTGCGCCGGCCCGAGATCCACGCCGACGCCGTCTACAAGTTCTTCCGCGCGCAGAGCGACGGTGAGTCGCTGCTGATCTACGGCCCCGAGGGCGACCGGCCGGTCGAGCGCTTCGACTTCGGCCGCCAGGCGAAAGACGGCGGCCTTTGTCTGGCCGATTTCACGGCGCCGATCGACTCCGGCCGCACCGACTACGTCTGCATGTTCGCGACGACGATCGGCCCCGGTGTACGCGCGCTCGCCGACGAGTGGAAGGACGCCGGCGAGTACCTGCGCTCGCACATTCTCCAAGTGCTCGCGCTCGAGAGTGCGGAAGCGTTCGCCGAGCTGCTGCATGCGAAGATCCGCGAGATGTGGGGCTTCGCCGATCCGCCGGCGACGACCATGCAGGACCTCTTCAAAGCGAAGTACGGTGGTGTGCGCGTGTCGTTCGGGTACCCTGCGTGCCCGCGGCTCGAGGACCAGGTGCAGCTCTTCCGCGTGCTCGACGTCGAGCGGCAGATCGGCGTGCGCCTGACCGAGGGCTTCATGATGGAGCCCGAGGGCTCGGTCTCCGCACTCGTGTTCCACCATCCGGAAGCGCGCTATTTCAGCCTGACGGCGGAGGACACGGAGCAGCTCGAGCGGCGCGTCGGCGCCGACGCAGGTCGATGAAAAACGGCCATCTGCTGCGTTGCTCGGTCGCTCCGCTGCTCGGCGTAACCTAAGCGATGCCTGCTTGCCCTCGCTTGACGAGGGCGCTGCTCGCTTCTCTCGCGCCTTGCATCTGGCCGTTTTTGATCGACCTGCTGATCCGCCGCTGACGTCGGATAGCGGCCGGCGGCGCGCGAAAAAAAAGGGGCCGCAGGTTTCCCTGCGGCCCCTTTCGCAACTTACTCGAGAACGCCCGGATGCGGCGGCGGCGGTGGCGGCGGCGGCGGAGGCGGCGGCGGCGGTGGTGGCGGAGGAGGTGGCG
>WNFR01008085.1_pt1 | contig 20707 bp, 18 predicted proteins | sample 5400221 | NCBI WGS metagenome assembly WNFR01 (sample SAMN13153357, study PRJNA577476) | soil metagenome | isolation source: 40 cm soil under Madrone tree | place: USA:California | collected 2016-06-14 | reverse complement strand
CTCGATCAGCACATCGGCGAGTTCGGCGACAATGGCGGACGGTTCTCTTCCCAACCACACCTCCGGGATGGTTGAAAGCGCCAAGAGGTCCCCGATCGTTGCACGCAAGCGGCGGATCTCAGCAGAGTGATCTACGATCATTTGAGCAGTTTACTATGATGCGGTCTTACGAGTTGACCGTCGCTCACGCATCTCATTGAGGAACTGGTCGGGAGGAACGAAGAATGGGTTCTCCCGAAGTAACCCACCGATAATTACTAGCGGGTGCGTTCGCATGATATCCATCGCCACACTTGCGCCAAATTTGGATAGGTCATAGTTACAGATCACCGGCGCATCGTACTTGGAAAGAACATGATTGAGGCGTGCCTCATATTCCATCAAATTGTTCACCGCTGGTTTGTCGAAAAACAGCCAATCCATATGATGTCCCACCAACTTAGTTCGCGCGTAGCCGGCGGCTCCGCCCGATTGGATTAGTTTTTCGACCGAAGCCAGCATCGCATCCTGGTCGAAACGGTGGTCACGCACATACATGTCGGTCCACGGCAACACCTCGAGTTGACCGGTGTCGATCATCTCCTGCACATTTATGCCTGCCTCGGCGAGCCGATTCAAATACCCTTCCCGATTCTCGGAATCCACGATGTGGGTAGCTTTTTCGCCCCGATCGAGGCCGTCTTTGTAGAACGAGCCGAGCACTCTGTGTTCCTCGTCGACGGTGTTGAAGAAAGCGCAGACATGATTTCGCCCGGCGAGATTGACTCCTGCTATTTCCACTGAATGTTCGTTCCTTGCCATATATCACCTCAACTTTGACGCCGAAGAGAGGCGCCGGAACAACTTTGGAGACCTAGTCGAATCCAGCAGCGTTGAAGGCCCAGCTACCCATGTGAGCAAGCCGCTGTCCCTCCGCATGGTAGAACTCTGCTTGTTTCCGATCTTCAATGTCGAGATTGATCCCGATCCAATACAGTAGAATTCCATCGCTCGCGCGCACCGGCTCTGCACGACTGAGAAACCAGCGGTATCCTCCCTCAGCGTGCCGAACTCGAAAACTCACCTGACCGGCGCAGCCCGTGCGTAGACAGGTTGACCAGAGTCTGCGGGTCTCTTCGTGGTCGTCCGGATTTAAGAGGGGGATTTGAGAATCCCACGCTGCGCCAGTGTCGATCCCAAGCCGAATAGGATGGTCTTTTGGTAGGCCGAGGTAATCCGAACCGCGCTCATTCAGGAAAGTCAGCGCCCCGGACGGGGCCGCGTACCAGGTATGCGCCGGAATCAGATTAAGAGCGAGCTGTAATTCTGCGCCAAGCGGCAGACGCTTGTGAGCGACGCTATCGAAATGATCAGGTGAGCCAATCGTCAGCGGGTCCGACTTAGCAAGACTCACCGCCGAGGCTCCGGTTTGATGATTGAGGGAATCGTCTTTTAACACCCCGCCTGCAGCCTCCTTCTATTAATTACCCTTCTCGATGACTCGTCCGCGTCGTTACGACGCCGCGAAGCGACCGGTGGTTTTCCGGTAGTCTAACACCATAAGGTATGTGTTCCCGAGTGTCGGACAGCAATGAGTCATGTTGCTAAGCGGGCTTCGGAGTGCGGGCTCTCAGTGACTCCTCACAGATTCAGCGTCGTCAAGCGCTAGTACTCAAACTGCGCGTTCTGGTACCGGCCTTCGAGGCGAATCGATGAGGGGGTTATCATCGACGCTTAGTCGACGATATCCTCAATAAATTCAATCGAACTTAGCTCCGCAACGGACTTTACTCCGTGGCGAAAATTTGGATAGAAACGATGAGTCTTTGTAAGCGATTGATATGATGGTGCCGAGGGCGGGAGTCGAACCCGCACGTCCTTACGGACAACGGATTTTAAGTCCGCAGCGTCTGCCATTCCGCCACCCCGGCACGCACGCCAAAATAGCATGCTAACTGTTGAGCCAACAAACCGACCTTGGCAACACAGAGTGTCAAGTTGCGTGCTGCGAAACCATAATGCTCGAGGTTGAGTGTACAGAACCGGCGGGGACAGGTCCGCCTTCCTGAGAGAATTCATTCTTGACCGATTTACCCAAGAGAATTCGTTCTTAACCGATTTAGGTTTTCTACCTGAGAGAATTCACTTGACCGATTTGCCCTTCCTTACTGAGGGAATTCACTCTTGAGCGGTTCACTCCCAGTTCCATTCACGCCACATGTCTTTCGTCCACTTCAACCTGATGTTAGAATTCTGTTACTCCCATGAATCGCCAACAGCCCATGACCGAAGAACAGGAAGTATTTCTAAACCACATCCAGAAGAAAGGATTAAAGCGTACTACCCAGCGCGACCTTATTCTGGACGTCTTTCTGCGCACTGAGAGACATCTATCCAATGAGGACTTGTATCGCTTAGTGCAGGAAGAAGACCCGAGTGTGGGCCAGACTACAGTCTATCGCACCCTCAAACTCCTGACCGAAGCGGGACTCGCGCGTGAGGTTCGTTTTGGGGACGGTCGTACTCACTACGAACACAACTATAAGCACGAACACCATGACCACATGATCTGTTCCGAGTGTGGCAAGATAATCGAATTCTATTCAGCCGAGCTGGAAGCTTTGCAAGACGCCATGGCGGCGAAGCACAGGTTTGAAATCAGCCAGCACTTATTGAGAATTATCGGCGTCTGCGCCGAATGCCGGCGAGCAAGAAAACAGAAAGCAAATAGCGACTCGGGGTTTCAACCCAAGATACGCTCGGCAAGCGGTCGGGGCTTACGATAACAACTGAAGTCTATCCTCGTTTTCTTTCCGAGAGGTGGAGGGCAACTTCCGCCTCTTCTTGTTTTGCCTACTTCCCGAATCCACTTTAAAGCGAAAGTCACTACTAAAAGGTGAGGTTTTGCCTTAAGGCGCGTTCGGGTGTAACTTTCGTCTAGCTAATTTAAGACGGCCGTGAGTGTAATTCGCAACCTCGGCGCTCTGTTCTAAGCTGGTAGAGCCCTACTTGTGGAATGAGTGTATTGATTACATTTCAACCTTCGGGTATTAGCGGTCTCGTGGCTGAAGGAACATACCTGATAGCCGCGGCCAGAAGAATGGGTGTGCCGCTTGGTTCCGGCTGTACCGGAAGCGGCGAATGCCCGGACTGTCAGGTATTAGTGACAATAGGTATAGATCTTCTGTCGCCTCCTACAACGGCAGAAAACAACGTATTAGGAATTCTGGCCGGGGCACACCGCCTTGCTTGTCAGGTGATGATTGAGAGAACAGGAGAACTAGTTGTGACAACAGCATCGCCTAAAGATAAGAGCAGCGCTGATTCTAATCAGCCATCAGATCTCCGCAAGCAGTTTAGCGAGTTAAGTCTTGATAAAAAAATTGCAATGCTCCTGCAGTTTGAGGCTGTAACCATGTCTGAAGCCTTGGATGCAGCGATGGAAAAGCCTCTCGCTCTTGGCACACGCGCGCTGGATGCAATTGCCAGGCGAGCAAAAGCCGCCCGAGCACAGGAACGGCAGAAAAAGCAGCCGCCTGAACATCGACGCTAAGAGCGCGAATAGTCTTTCGTCAGCATTGTGAAACACAAATTGAAGCCAGATGATTAATTCCGATATCTTTACAAACTGCCTCCGAAAAACGTGTACGGGCAATCGCATTGCTGTCTTGGTGCTTATAGCCGGCTTGCCACTGCTTCTAACCGGTTGTCCGCGAAACGAAGCGCCTCCAGCCGCGCGAGTCAGTATCTCCAGCGGCTCAACATCAAACTCGTCGCCAACCAAGCCGTTGGTCGTTGCCTTTAACGGTGAACGGGCGATGGATCACGTACGCAAACAGATCGAAATCGGACCTCATCCGCCAGGCACACCGGAGCTCGCTCGAACTCGTGATTACATCATTAACGAATTGAAGTCTTATGGCTTATTAGTTTCTACCGACCAGTTCAAAGCAACCACGCCCCAGGGCGAGAAGCAAATGGTGAATATCACCGGAGAGATTCCAGGAGAGTCAAAAGACTCAATAATCATCTCCAGTCACTACGACACGAAATACTTCAAAGATATGTTGTTTGTAGGGGCGAATGACCCGGCCGCTTCGGTAGCGTCGTTGCTCGAGATCGGACGTGTTCTGGGTAGTTCCAAAGAAAAACCCGCGCTGACTTACAAGCTGGTATTTTTTGATGGTGAAGAGTCGTTCTGTGAAGGTTGGGACGACTGCGGTAAACCGGATGCTCCTGACAACACTTACGGCAGTCGTCACTATGTTTCGCAACTTCGAGCCAGGAATGAACTCGCGACCACACGTGCTTTAATTCTTCTGGACATGATGGGTTACAAAAACCTGGAGTTGGGTCGCGATACGATGAGCACAAAATGGCTGCAGGACATCGTCTGGCAAACAGGACGTGATCTGGGTTATGGGACTTACTTTGTAGATCGACCCGAAGGAGTAGGAGGAGACGATCACGAACCCTTTCTGCGCGCGGGCATTGACTCGGTGGATCTCATACAGCTCAATAGTTATCCTTACTGGCATAAGGCAGACGACACCATAGATAAAGTGTCTGCGCAAAGCATGAGAATTGTCGGCGCAACGGTACTAGCGAGTCTGCCTCGGATTGAGGCTCGACTCGCTGAGAAAGCGAAGTAAAGATCCGTCGTGGGTAGCTTCAGGAAGATGACAAAATGCTTACATCTGCTGAGATTCTCGTACCCGTAGATTTTTCTCCTTGCTCAGTAAATGCCCTTCGTGTAGCCATTGCTATGGCTGCGCCGGAAGGCGATCTCACCCTGCTGCATGTGATCGATCAGCACTTCGTTGACGATGCCGTTGCGGCCGGGTTGGGCACTGAGGAAGAGATCAGGAACCGTCTAAGAGACCAGGCGGAAACTAATTTCACGGGCATGCTCGATGGCGTTGAGACTGGCGCCGTCGATGTCGAAAAAATGATCGTGGCGGGAGCTCCTTTTGTTGAGATTTTGAAGATTGCCCGCGATCTTGATCTGCCGATGATTGTCATGGGAGTTAGGGGTCGCTCCACACCGCCGGAAGAAATTCTTTTTGGCTCAACGGCGGAGAAAGTTCTGCGTGGTTCGCGCGTGCCGGTTCTTTGTGTGCCGTTCTAGTATGAAGAGAATCGCTGTAATTCCCGGTGATGGAATTGGACCGGAAGTCGTGCGCGAGGCGGTTCGGGTAATCCGACGCCTCCAAGAGACTCGAGATATTCAGCTCGAATTCGTTGACTTCGACTGGGGCGCTGAAAAGTTCCTGAAGGAAGGAATCACTCTGCCGCCAGGCGGTCTCGAAATGCTTTCCGAGCAATTCCACGCGATCCTTACCGGTGCTTTTGGCGATCCCCGGATCCCCTCCAATAAACATGCGGAAGACATACTGTTAGGTATGCGTCGCGGCTTGGATCTGTACATTAACTTGCGGCCGGTGCGTCTGCTGAATGAGCGCTTAACGCCCCTGCGAGACAAAACAACTGAAGACATCGATTTCGTCGTGTTTCGGGAAAACACCGAAGGCGCATATTGCGGCGCCGGTGGTTTTCTAAAGAAGGGGACGATAGACGAGATTGCTACCCAGGAAGAAGTGAACACCCGTCGGGGAGTGGAACGAATCATTGTTGCCGCCTTTGAATACGCTCGTGCGAACGGTCGCAGGCAAGTGACAATGGCTGACAAATCCAATGTGCAAAGGTTCGGAGGCGATCTGTGGCAGCGCGTATTCAAAGAAGTTGCGTCCTCTTATACGGAAATCGAGGCGAACCATCAGTATGTCGACGCAATGGCCATGTTCATGGTGCTGGATCCGGCACAATACGACGTCATCGTCAGTAATAATATGTTTGGTGACATTTTGACGGACTTAGGAGCTGCAATTCAGGGCGGTCTCGGTCTGGCTGCTTCGGGCAATATTCATCCGGGCAGGGTTTCCCTTTTCGAGCCGGTGCATGGGAGCGCCCCACCCTTAGCGGGGAAGGGAATAGCAAATCCGATTGGGGCTATTCTGACTTCAGCGATGATGTTAGAATATCTTGGCTACCAGACAGAAAGTCGAATGATTGAGGAGGCCGTTCGCGCGGCGATCTCGGCGGAAGAGACGACACGAGATCTTGGAGGAAAACTTTCTACAGAACTGGCTGGTGCCGCGATCGTCAACCGGCTTGGCACTAACTGAGTGAACCAGAGCGGAGGAGTTATGAACCCGGGCAATAGGAAACTGGTGCAGAGGGCGGTGGCAGTGGTTGTTATTGTGGCACTGCTCGATATGGTTGGAGTCTCGCCGGTGGTGATGCTGTTCATGACGGGAGTTGCTGTTGTTATCTGGTTTGCCGGCCGGCGATCTGAGAATCGTGAACTCGAACGCATTTTTGAATTCTACGTTTGTGCGGATGCAATACTTCGTGACGAAGAACGACGCTGGTACGGGTTCGAGGTTGCAGAAGTAATCGAAAATGGCGAGCGGGCGCTTGAGTTAATGCCGGATTCTCCGCCGCTGCACTCCTTCGCGCTCGGCGCGTTGTACTATCGAATCGGTAACTACGAAGCGACAGTTGAATATCTTTCTCGTGTGATGGAAGACGAAGCTTATGACGAACTTCATCGCACAACGCCATCGCCGCAATTGCGACGTTATGTCTCGATGCTGCGTCGCATAGAGTACGAACCCTCAACCGCGCCGCAAACGCTATCCGCTGTACGGAGTCTGGAGCGAGCGCGGCGAAAGCATGCAGCTCAATTCCTGGCCGAGAGTCGCAATTCGCTCAACGCCGCCAAAACGACGGCGGCTCCCGCTGGTCAAACTCCTTCTTCTTTCCCACAAGCAGCAGAATCCCGCGAAGAGTCTTTCTCTTCATCGCGCCCGTTAAGCTCCATTGCTGCGCCGCCACCAATTTCCGAAGTGTTGCAGGATATTTACCCAGACGAAAATACTACCGTGCAATAATGTTGACCTACCGAGTCTCGCTTGTTTGAAACCCTAACAGCAGAAATCATTGCTATCGGTTCCGAGTTATTGGCGCCAGATCGCACCGACACGAACAGTCTGTGGCTCACCGAGAAACTCAATCGTCTCGGGATTGAAGTCAAACTAAAAACTATTGTCGGTGACGACGATGCTCGCCTTGAAGAAGCAATCAAAGACGCCGTTCGACGCTCAAAGGTAGTGATCACTACGGGCGGTCTCGGTCCAACAGAGGACGATATAACTCGCAAGATTGCGGCGCGCGCTCTGGGCCGCAGACTGTTGCTGGACGAAGCTGTTCTTGCAGAGATTCGCCTACGGTTTAAGAACTTCGGTGTGGCAATGCCGGAGCGCAACTCGCGACAGGCCATGGTGATTGAGGACGCGGAAGTGCTTCCCAATCCGAATGGAACTGCACCCGGTATGTTCATCGAGCACCAGGGGACCGCAATTGTATTGTTGCCAGGTCCGCCAAGAGAAATGCGGCCGATGTTTGAAAATCACGTCAGCCCTAAACTCTCCGGAAGAGTTGGCAGTTTCAGGGTTATGCGTCGCCTCTTGCGCGTGGCCGGACTGGGCGAGTCCGCAGTCGACGAAAAGATCGCGCCCATCTACACGCAATACGATAACCCGCAGACCACAATTCTTTTTAACCAGAGCGAGATAGAGATCCACCTGACTGCGCGTGGCCGAACTGAAGCGGAAGCCGACGCGCTGCTGGATCGCTTATCAGGACAGATTGAAGAGCGTTTAGGTAACGCTGTGTTCTCTTTCGCTGGTGAAACGATGGAAGAAGTTGTGGGATTAAAACTATCAGTTGGCGGCTACACAGTGTCTGTTGCCGAAAGTTGTACGGGCGGTCTCGTTGCTCAGAGACTGACCGACGTTCCGGGCTCTTCAAAATATTTCATTGAAGGCGTGGTTGCTTATGCAAATGATGCGAAGACGCGCGACCTCGACGTCGAACCTATTCTGCTGCTCGAACATGGAGCCGTGAGCGCGCCGGTGGCCGAAGCGATGGCGGCGGGAATTCGCAACCGCGCGGGGACAGATTTTGGATTATCAGTAACCGGAATAGCCGGACCGGGCGGAGGCACGGAGGAGAAGCCAGTCGGACTCGTTTACATTGCACTCGCCGATGAGGTCAAAACTGAACATCGCAAGCTTCAGCTCCCAGGGGATCGCAATCTGATTCGCTGGCGTGCGTCGCAAGCAGCGCTGGATTTGCTGAGGAGAAGATTGATTTGATCTCGATGACTTATGCGAGAGTTAAAGCGCGCCGGTCCTTTTGATATGCTGTTCGAAGAAATCCAAGACACGTTGTTCGTATTCCTGCCTGGCAACCTGATGTAAGTCAACGTGCTTTGCGCCCTTCACGATCCATAGTTCTTTAGGCTCTGAGGCAACCTTAAACATCTCGCGAGATTCTTCCAGAGTTGTATGTTGATCTTCTGCGCCCACGATGAACAATTTTGGGGCGTAGATATTTCCGACCTTATCTATCGGGCGCAGAGCATCAGCATCGATTCCTAATCGTGGTTTCAACTGCCAGGTCAACAGTGGTGTTAGGACACTGGACCATCTGCCGAGCCTCATCGACAAACGATCGCTGACAGCTTGCTTGATTGTGGGATAGACCATCTCCAGAACCATAGCGTTCACGTCCAGAGGTGGTGAGGCAAGTAGAGCAGCAGCACCACCCATTGAGACTCCAATCAGACCTATCTTTTCTTCAGATGCACTTGATTGAAGAAAGTTAATCGCCGCCTTCGCATCTTTACTCTCTAGATAACCAAAGGTGATATGAGTTCCCGTGCTTTCACCATGAGCTTGGAAATCAAAAAGCAGAACGGAGAAACCTGCATGAGAAAGGAATCGCGCACGATCCAGCATGCTCAGTCGATTAGAATGCACGCCATGCATGAGAGCAATGGCCCCTTTACCCTTCTTTCCAGGTATGAACCAACCATGAATTGTCGCGCCGGATTCGCTTGGAAATTGAACTGGTCTGCCAGCCAAATCCGCCGGCAGATCTCCAATTGATTGAGGGACGGGCTTGCTGAGAGCGCTTCCAGCTAGCCATATTCCTGCCAAAAGGCTGAGTAAGATTCCCAAAGCAGAAAATAGAACCAGCTTGCGCTTCATGAAGATGTAACTGACGTGAGACTCATTTTGATTACCTCGACTGTCGTGAAGAACTCAACTGCTATCGGATTAGGAGCGCTGAGCATTATATGCTTCTGCTATCTTTTGGGTAGTGAGTTAGTTTGCTTGTAGTCTCGTTCACACCGCGGTTAACCACTGCAATCAGTGTCGCGGCGGTCCCATGAGGTCAATACCACATCGCGGTAGAAGCTGTGAAAAAAAGCGTTAACGGTTTTCACCCCTCGCAGGGGTGAGATGTTTATAGCCTGAGTTGAAATGCCATGATCAACGGCGTTCGGAGGAGCGGAATGCAACTAGAGCTTCAGCACGCGAGTAGAGTTCCGCTCCTCCGAACGCCGCCGGAGGGTTTTGTTCATCGAGCTATAAACATGCGACCCCTAATGGGGTGAAAACCGTTAACGCTTTTTTTCACAGCTTCTACCGCACGGTGGTACTGACCTCATGGGACCACGTGATGAGTGACTGCGAGTGTGCGAGCGAGGACCGCCGCGACGCGCTCAAGCTGGGCAGCTACCGCTGAGGCGGAGAGGGTCGTTCGAGATTTAGAGTCATAACGAGAGTTACTTCTGCATCTGCTCCCGGTCCGACCACTACAGTTTGTTTCACGGTCGGCATTCGATCCATCATGCGGATTCCTCTCTCTCCGGACACTGTCACACTCATTGGCCCAATCATTAGCTCATATTCACCGGGCATCAGACCCTTGATCACAAAATGCTGGCGCGCATCGAGTTCTGCGCGAAAATAGCTATTCGGGCTGCCGTTTGTTGGTCGGCACATTACATACAGATTCACGCCTTCAAGCGGTCCTCCTTCGATCTTTACGTCTCCTCGCAGAACGCTGCTGCCGGTGCCCAGTACTAGTCTGAGTCCTGTGACGTCTTCACCAGCCCGGACTTCTATTCCATCTCGAAGTTCTGCTCCATTACGCTCGACACGTAAGAGGCTGAGTCCATCAGGCCCTCCAGGTGGCATGAAATAGTTCAAACTTACCTTGCCGGGACGAATTCCAGTAATACGAAAGCTACCATCCGGGCGTATACCCGAGCCCCTAGTTGAACTCATCAGGCCATCAGACAAAGGGTGGGCGCTAATTATTAGTTTGGACACGAACTCCGTAACAGGAGCGTCGACATTTCCCTCGACTGTGACGATTCCTGTTAAGGTTGAGCCGGGATGCATAGGGATCTTCAATCCGGTGACATCCGCATCCCGGACGTCGAAGGAGATTGGATCTCCATAAGTGTTGCTCATGCCATCATTCTCAGGGGCGACGACATAGTGACCCGGCAACGCGCCCTGAATTCTGAACTCTCCATTGGCATTGCTACTGAAAGCGAAAAGTCTCCGGGTAGTAAACACTGCCCTTCTGGTCGGGTCCAAAGCTGGTAAGGCCATAGGCTGTCCCCACTTTTGCGAGATAGCGGCCGGGGGGGACGCCAGAAATACGGTAAGCACCCTCGTCATTAGTCGTATGGTCACCGGGTGCAGGCGAATAGAAGGGGTGTGAGTAATTGCCTTCGCCTCGAATAAGCAATTCAACTGTCAGACCTTTTACAGGTTCTCCGCTAACATCTCGGATCCGACCACTAATGCTCCCCTTGCTCACCAGGTCAAAGTCAATTCCTTTTACACTCTCGCCAGTTTCAATCGTCACGCTTTTACCTGATTGACCTGAGTTACCTTGATTCGGAACGACGAGCGTTGGAGCGGAGGGAGAGACATCGTACGTTCCGGACGCAACACTAATAAGCAAGTACTTGCCGGTTTTGTTGGTCGTGGCTTTCGCAATCACACGGCGTGGGCCATTTGTAATTGTCGACAGCAGTTCTACCACCAAACCCGCTTTGGGTTTTCCATCGACCGTGACGCGCCCGGAAATTGAACCGGAGTTTTTGGCGGGCTCAGGTTGTTGAGCCTGAATGCCTACCAATAGAGTGAAACAGGCGATGGTCGTAAACAGGTGAATCAATCTTCCGGAGCTGAGATTCATTTTGATTACCTCGATTAACTGGCATGAGGAGCTAGCTGCTATCGGATCACGCGCGCTGAGTTTATATGCTTCTGCCATCTCTTGGGTAGCGAATCAACGCCCTGTAGGCTCGTTCACACCGCGGCATACGTCTGCAATCAGGCTCGCGGCGGTCCCATGAGGTCAGTACCACCGCGTGGGTAGCGGGTCCCGCTCGCCATCACTCATCGGGAGGTCCCACGGGTAGCGGGTGGGTCCCGCTCGAGGTCACTCATCGCCACTCAGGCCGCGGTCCCATGAAGTCAGTACCACATCGCGGTAGCGGGTGGGTCTCGCGTGCAATCACTCAGGCCGCGGTCCGTACCACCTCGCGGGTAGCGGGTGGGTCTCGCGTGCAATCACTCAGGCCGCGGTCCCATGAGGTCAGTACCACATCGCGGTAGCGGGTGGGTCCTACGCTCAGTGACTCGTTGACAAGACCTGATCCGCGTTGCCAGTAGGACCCACCCGCTACCGCGATGTGGTACTGACCTCATGGGACCGCTGCTACCTAATTGCAGTCGAAAGCCGCGACGTGAACGTGGTACTGAACGTGGTATTGAACGTGATGCTGACCTCATGGGACCGCGCGGGAGGAGTGACGGCGAGTGTGAGTGAGGACCCGCTACGCAAGGTATCGATCTGCCGCTACCATTTTTTGACTGAAACTTGTCGCTGTCGAGGTCGATTGTTATAGTCTCGATTTCTTCAAGCCCGATTCTGCGGCGGGAGTAATCTCAAAATTGCGGCTCGTGCTCGTCATCATCATCGCCTACTTGATTGGGTCGATACCGTTTGGTTATCTAATCGTTCGCATTAGAGAAGGCGGCGACATCCGAGAGACTGGCTCGGGTGGCACGGGCGCGACAAATGTTTCGCGCCGCGCGGGTAAGGCCGCCGGTGTGGTTACGCTGTTTCTCGATGCGTTGAAAGGTGCAGCCGCGGTTGTGATTGCCAGGATGATCTTGGGACTATCAAGTTTTGCGTTGGGCGTCAGGATGGGCGGACAGCTATATGGCGCAGAGATCGATGCGAGTGTACAGAGCGCAAACTGGTGGCTTGCCGCAGCGGCGATAGCGGTCATTCTTGGTCATATCTTTCCAGTCTGGTTGGGCTTTCGTGGGGGCAAAGGAGTGGCGACTGGAGTGGGTGTGTTTCTAGTTCTCGCGCCCCTCGCAGTCGGATTTGCGGCGGTGGTGTTCCTGCTCATTGTTTGGCTGACGCGCTACGTTTCACTTGGCTCGATTGTGGCAGCAGCGACGATTCCCTTGTTTGTTCTTTTGCAGAACGCGTTTATTCGCCCTGTTCCGAATCTGGTTCCGCTGCTAACGGCTGCATTTGCTGGTGCGTTGTTGATTGTATTTGCACACCGAGCAAACATTGGGCGGCTGATTCAGGGAACTGAGAGCAAGTTTAGATAACATAAATGAAGCGCATTGCGATCGTCGGTGCGGGAAGTTGGGGAACGGCGCTTGGAATAATCGGCGCGCGGGCGGGTCATGATATTTATCTTTGGTCTCGGAATGCTGGAATCGTCGAGTCCATTAATCGCGATCACATCAATGCCGTTTACCTGACAACTGAGCGCATCCCAAATGGCGTTCGCGCGACAAGAGATTTCGTTAAGGCTTTAGCGGGCGCGGAGTTGATCATCCTCGCCGCTCCCTCTCATGCCGTGCGAGACTTGCTCACACAGATGTCGCCCGCGCTGAACGAAGAAAATATTATTGTCAGCGCGACGAAAGGAATCGAGATAGAAAGCGGTAAGCGGATTTCACAAATCGTGGCGGAAGTCGTGGGACCTTCTCGTCGATTTGTGTGCCTCTCCGGGCCGTCTTTCGCCAAAGAAGTTGTCGAGCGGCATCCGACAGCCATCGTGGCCGCCAGCAACGACATTGAGGCCGCGAAATTAGTACAGGCGGAGTTGAGTTTTGAAAACCTGCGTATCTACACAAACGACGACGTTGTGGGAACGGAGATCGGCGGCTCTGTAAAAAACGTGATGGCCATCGCTGCAGGCATGGCGTACGGGCTCGGATACGGGGCAAATACGATTGCAGCGTTGATTACTCGTGGTCTCGCTGAGATCACGCGTCTCGCCGTGCACGAGGGCGGAAAAGTCGAAACCTTGATGGGCCTGGCAGGATTGGGGGATCTGGTTTTGACTTGCACTGGAAGTCTTTCGCGTAATCGTTTTGTCGGGCAGGAGCTGGGAAAAGGGAAGACCGTGACCGAAATCACGAGCGGCATGAATGAAATTGCGGAAGGAATCAGAACCACGAAGGCGGTGAAGAGATTGGCTGATAACTTAGGTATTGAGATGCCCATTACCAACGAAGTGAGTGCGGTCATTTATGATGGCAAACCCGCCCGCGATGCGGTTACCGAATTGATGACGAGACGACTACGTGAAGAAGGGAATTAATGTCCGACCCCGCATGTCCGATATGCATATCGGACAAACTCATATCGGACACAAAGAGAACATGATGAATCGAAGACCCCAACTTCTTGTTCCAGTTACTCTCATGCTGATCCTTGGCGGCCTTGCGGCGTTTGGTCAGGACAGCTACAAACCTCACGACTTTGATCAGGTAGATGAAACGGACGATTTAAATCGTGAACTTTGGGAATTCGCTCGTAACACTCCCTATGACGACATCCTTTCTTACGTCGAAGCTGCGCAGCGTGCGTCGCAAGCAAAACAAACGACTGAAGTGGCGTTGCCAAACGGTTGGCGCATCGCTCCTGCCGGCCGCCAGGCGGAGGTAGGGCGCTTGCCTTACGAAGCCGTTCCGTTTGCCGGGCGACTCGTCGTGTTAGACACCGGCTATTACTTCCGAGAGCCGCAGGAGGTCTCGATAGTTGACATTGGATCCGGGCGTGCGGAGAAGACTTTGAAGATCAATTCTCTCTTTCCCAGCGCCGTTGTTGGACCAGATGGTGATCTCTACATCAGTGGAGGTTTCGATCAAAAAGTCTATCGAGTAAATCCGCAGTTTGATATCGTCCGCGACTATGCAGTCGATGGTTTCGCAGGCGGCCTCGCGCAGGTTGGGCCACAGCAACTGGCTGTCGGTTATATGGCCGCAAAGGCAGCTGACGGCAACTACGCCGGGGGCAAGCTTGCGATTCTCAATACGGCCAGCGGAAAGATCGAGAGAGTAAAAGACATCGGCTACTTTCCTTATGCTGTCCGTTATTTAAATGGTCTCTTGTATGTAACGCTTCTCGGTGAAAACAAGCTGCTGGTTTTCGACGCGCAGTTGAAATTGATCAAAAGTCTGGCTATGGGGCGCACACCTCAGGAGATGTGCCATGATGGACGAAATCTCTATATAGCCAACACAGGCTCGGACAGTCTTTCCGTTGTTGATTTGCGACGCAACGTGACTATCGGCAGTTTCAACCTCGCGGAGAAGGGTAGTAGATTTGGGCGCACTCCTACGTCTTGCGCGGTTGACGGTAATCGCCTTTACGTAACTCTCGCTGGCGTGAACGCGGTTGCGGTTCTGAACAAACTAACAGGACAACAACTCGGACTTATTCCCACGGGCTGGTACCCAACCAAGGTTCTCAGTGACGGCGGCAAGCTGTTCGTGCTGAACGCCAAAGGTATTCTCGCGCGGCGACCAAATCCGGACGGCCCACATCCAGTCCCAAACAGTCGGAACAACAGTTATATTCTTAACTTGCTCAAAGGCACAGTCTCAATCGTTGCGAAAAGCGATCTGGCCGGGAACATGTCGTCATGGACCAGACAAGTGCAGTCAGGCTCGCCGCTGTTTACTCTAAACAAAGGGTTCAATCTGCCGATTCGCCATATCTTCTACATCATCAAAGAGAATCGTTCATACGATCAGGTGCTGGGAGATCTAGGTCGAGGAAACGGCGATCCAAAGCTAACGATATTTGGTGAGGGCATCTCTCCGATTCATCACCAGCTTGCCAGAGAATTTGTTACGCTCGATAACTTTTACGTCAATGGTGAGATAAGTGTGCTCGGCCATAGCTTCACTACGAGTGGTTACGCCAGTCCTTTTCTTGAATGGATGGGCAACGTTGCTTACTCGTTACGCTGGAAGGGATATCCATTCGGCACTGTTCCGGCAGTTACCTCTCCGGCTTACCTTTGGGACATCCTCGACGATAAGAAGGTCGACTATCGAATCTACGGCGAGAACTATTTTTTATTTACGCGTGCCTATCGAATATTCGTTGAGACTTATGGTGGCGACAGTGCACTCGCAAAGAAGTTTTACGCTAAGGCAATGGCTGCTTCCGGTGAGGCCGATCGGGGAAATCAGTTTTATCAGTTCGCGAAGAGTTATTATGGGCAAGCCGGCACTCGAGAAGCCGCTTATGATCTCCTGGGCAAGGACGACTTCAGACGCGGCTTGTCGCACTTCTTGACCGGAGACGAAAGTCTCGCACAGGAAATAGCCAAAGATAGGGACCTGCGACGGAAATTCGCTGACTACCTTTATCACTACCCCTTCAACTATCGCTCGTGGGACCTGACACACTCAGATCTTGATCGAGCGTTGGCCTGGAAAACAGACTTTGAAGCACAATTAAAGAGTGGACATGTAGCGCAGCTTCATTACATCTGGCTGCCTAACGATCATACCGACGGGGCGAGCGACAGAATCTTGAGTCCCTATCAATTTGTGGCTCAGAACGATGCTGCATTGGGTCGAATAGTGGAAGCGATTTCACACAGCACGATATGGAGGGAGTCGTTGATTCTGGTAACCGAAGACGATGCGCAGAATGGCCCAGATCACGTCGACGCGACGCGCACAATAGGGTTTGCCATTGGACCGAATATCAAGAGATCTGCAATCGTGAGTGATCGCTACGACCAGCTCAGTATGCTGCGCACAATAGAGCTCATACTTGGGTTGAATCCGCTCAATCTGGGCGATCGACTGGCGGTGCCGATGTTTGGGATTTTCTCAGACAAACCAAACTATGGACCGTTTGTACCGCAGAGGACGAGTGAAAAATTAGTGGATGCTGATCGAGATCGGTATCAGCGATTAGCGCGACATTGAGAATTTATATCATTTGAGATTGTCCGCTCGCGGTCACTCAGGCTGTGGTCCGTGAGGTCAGTACAACCCGCTACCGAAGCTGTGTGAAAACGCCGATACCACCGGGCTTCAGCCGGTGGTACTTGAACTTTAACCTAGACGTGCTGCAGGTCTAGTAATCTTTGGATACCACCGACTTTAGTCGTGTCGGAGTTTTAGTTTCGGCCTTCTTCGACGCTGCAACGTTAGGTAGAAACTGAACCTCCGCGCGACTAAAGTCGGTGGTATCCAAGAATCGCTACTGTTTTGCTCTCTCTAGGTTGAAACTGAGTACCACCAGCTGAAGCCGGTGGTATTGGCGTTCTCACACACTCTCTACCGCGCGGTGGTACTGACCTCATGGGACCGCGGCTTGAGCGACCGCAGTAGGACCGGGTGTCGCCAGGCGACAGAATATTGTACGAATTGGTATCATGCCCAACCGCGACCGTCCGTTGTCTAATCAAAGTGTCAAAGTAAAGGAGTCCACTCGAATGTTCAAGACGTTTCGTGCGTCTCGTGAAGTTACGATTCTCTGTCTGCTGTTCGCTTTCGTTCTGTCTTCTGCTCCGGTGCGTGGGCAAGGCCGCCAGACTGAAGGCCTCTTGCAGCCCGCAGCAAAGGATTCAGATCTTCTCAAGCCGCTGCAGTGGCGCAGCATTGGCCCTTATCGCGGCGGACGTGTAACTGCCGTTGCGGGCGTGGCCCCGCAGCCATCAGTTTTTTACTTTGGTGCTACAGGCGGAGGTGTTTGGAAGACGAGTGATGGTGGAATTAATTGGGAACCAATAAGCGATGGTTCCGTTTTTGGCACAGGCTCGGTAGGCGCGATTGGCCTGTCGGATTCTGATCCCAACACGATCTACGTCGGCATGGGCGAGTCGCCTATACGCGGAAACGTGTCGCACGGCGACGGTGTATACAAATCAACTGACGCGGGAAAAACCTGGAAACGTATCGGGCTTACGGACACGCGACAGATTTCACGTATCCGGGTCCACCCCAAGAATCCCGATCTGGTGTATGTGGCAGCACAGGGCCACGTCTGGGCGCCAAACGAACAGCGCGGCATTTTTCGCTCGAAGGATGGCGGCAAGAACTGGGAGAAGGTTTTGTATCGCGGAGACAAAGCCGGTGCCTGCGATCTGATTCTAGATCCTACGAATCCAAGCATTATCTATGCTGGTCTGTGGGAGGCTTATCGCAAACCCTGGACACTCGAAAGCGGTGGGCCCAACAGTGGTATCTTCAAATCTACGGACGGCGGCGATACGTGGACCGACATTACACGCAATCAGGGCTTACCGAAGGGCATAATCGGAATCGTGGGCATTGCCGTTTCCCCCGCCAATCCTGATCGGTTGTGGACCATAGTGGAAGCGGAAGATGGTGGTGTGTTTCGTTCAGACAATGCCGGTCGGACGTGGGCGAAGGTAAATGAGGAACGACGGCTACGCCAGCGCGCCTGGTATTACTCACGCATCTATGCCGACCCCAAGAGCGCTGACACCGTTTACGTTCTGAACACCGGCTTCTATAAGTCGAATGATGGCGGCAAGACCTACACTCCAATCTCTGTACCACATGGTGACAACCACGATCTCTGGATCGCTCCTGACGATTCGAATCGCATGATCAACAGCAACGACGGTGGCGCAAACGTTTCTTACAACGGCGGCCGGAGCTGGACCGAACAGGATCAACCCACTGCGCAGTTTTATCGTGTGACAGTCGACAATGATTTCCCTTACCACATCTATGGCGCCCAGCAAGACAACTCGACTGTTCGCATTGCCAGCCGAACGACCGAAGGCGGCATTACAACTTCGGATTGGTTTGATGTGGGCGGCGGCGAGTCGGGCTGGATAGCTCCGTCTCCCAAAGACTCGGAGATCGTTTACGCGGGTTCTTACGGAGGGTTAATCACTCGCTATGACCACCACACTGGTCAACTGCGTGACATCAATCCTTATCCAAACAATCCCATGGGCGCGGGCGCTGATGTGTTGAAGTACAGGTTCCAATGGAACTTTCCGCTTGTCTTTTCGCCGCACGATACAAACATTCTATACACAGCAGCCAATGTTCTCTTCAAGTCGTCGAATGAAGGACAGAGTTGGGAAGTGATCAGTCCAGACTTGACGCGTAACGACAAATCAAAGCAAGGCTCCTCGGGCGGGCCGGTAACGAAGGACAATACGAGCATTGAGTATTACGACACCATTTTCACAGTGATCGAGTCGCCGCTTCAGGGCGGGACAATTTGGACAGGTTCTGACGATGGACTTGTCAACATCACGCGCGATGGCGGGAAGAATTGGTCGAATGTGACTCCGCCCGCCGGCATCATGCCCGAATGGATCCAGATCAATTCCATTGAGGCCTCGCCCAACGATCCGGCCACGGCCTACGTCGCGGCGACGATGTACAAGTGGGACGATTACAAACCATATCTCTACAAAACGAGCGACTACGGCAAGACCTGGAAAAAGATTACGAACGGAATCCCCGACAATGCATTCACACGGGTGATAAGGGAAGATCCCAACAAGCGTGGTTTGCTATATGCCGGAACTGAGACGGGCATTTACGTCTCCTTTGATGACGGTGATCACTGGCAGTCGCTGCAATTCAACCTGCCCGTTGTGCCGGTAACGGATCTGGTTATTCAAAAGCGCGAAAGGGAACTTGTCGCCGCAACCCAGGGAAGATCATTCTGGGTTCTCGATGACCTTCCAATGCTTCACCAGTTGATGGACAGCGGAGGCTTGAGTGCCGTTAGTGAGACACATCTGTTCAAACCGAAAGACAGTTATCGCATGCCTGGCTCCGGTGGCATTCAGTTACCGGCAACTGCGACGATTGGTAAGAATCCTGCCGGCGGTGTTGTTGTTTACTATTCTCTCAAGACCAAACCAGCCAGCGATGTGCAGCTCGAGTTTTTGGATTCATCGGGCAAGTCCATAAGAAAGTTCACCGGTCGAGCGCCCAAGCCTGCCGGCGCGCCGCCGGGTCAGGCAGCTGCCGGGCAAATGGAAACGCCGCCCGCTGAAGAAGGCGAGGGTTTCGGCAGAGGAGGGCCAGCACGCGTAACAACCGATGTAGGGCTCAATCGATTTATCTGGGATATGCGTTACGGCGATGCGGTTCGCTTTCCGGGGATGATTTTGTGGGCCGGAGAAACACGTGGACCAAAGATTCCGCCGGGAACTTATCAGGTCAAACTAACAGCCGACGGTAAGACGCTGACGCAAAACTTTGAAGTTAAAGCGGACCCGCGTCTTACCACAACGCCGGCCGACTACGCGAAACAACTCGAGCTGGGATTAAAGATTCGCGTCAAGTTAAGCGAAACCAATAACGCGATTCTTCAGATTCGCGACGTGCGTAAACAAGTGGAAGACCTGTTGAAGCGCGTGAAAGATCAGGCGAACTTCAAGGTAATAAATGATGCGGGCACCGCCTTGAACAAAAATCTGACGACGATTGAGGAAACGCTATATCAGACTAAGAACCAGAGCAGCCAGGATCCTTTGAACTTCCCGATTCGTCTTAACAACAAGTTGGCTGCGCTTGGTGGCGTTGTGGGCAGCGCCGAAGCAGGACCTAATGCGCAGTCGTACGTAGTTTATGACGAGGTGGTCGGGCAGATAGACGCTCAGTTGCAAAAGCTCGCGCAGACTATGAAGACGGATGTGCCTGCTTTCAATCAATTGGTGCGTGAGCAAAACATTCCAGCGGTGGTTGTAAAACCGCCGACAAGTGATACTCCATAGCGTCAGTTGGGGATATACACCTCGCGGTAGCGGGTGGGTCCGGCGAGCAATTGACAATGTGCAGAGGACGAATCTAGAAAAGTTGCACAGCAGGACCCACCCGCTACCGCGATGTGGTACTGACCTCATGGGACCACGCCATGAGTGACTGCGAGTGAGACCCACCGGCTACCTGTTGGTGGGATCTAGAAAGTGTTTTTGTGACATATGAGAAGTGATTTGAAAGAATCTGTAACTCTCAAGCAACTTGCCTCAATAACGCACGCAGGTCTCTCCGGCGACGAGACCGCTGTCGTGTCTGATGTCACACACGATTCTCGGAGGGCTCGGCCAGGCAGTTTGTTTGTCGCTGTTCGCGGAGAGTTGTTTGACGCGCACAAGTTTGTTCCGCAAGTAATGGAGCAGGGGGCGGTGGGTGTGATGTCGGAGCAGCAGCCACCTGACGGCTTCAATGGCGCCTGGCTCAAGGTTGAGAACGTTCGCCGTGCTATGGCGCTGGCGGCCGCGGAAGTGCAGCATCACCCGTCACGCGAATTGCAACTCGTTGGCATTACCGGAACAAACGGCAAAACAACAACGGCCTATCTGATCGCTTCAATTCCCGAGGCTGCCGGAGAGCCCGTGGCGATGACTGGTACGGTCGAATACCGCCTCGGCAAGGAGCGACGCAAGGCGGATCGCACCACGCCCGAAGCCACTGACATGCAGCGTCTGCTGCGCCAGGCGGTG
>WNFR01005902.1_pt1 | contig 20712 bp, 16 predicted proteins | sample 5400221 | NCBI WGS metagenome assembly WNFR01 (sample SAMN13153357, study PRJNA577476) | soil metagenome | isolation source: 40 cm soil under Madrone tree | place: USA:California | collected 2016-06-14 | reverse complement strand
CGCTGGTCGGGGGTGCGGCCGAAGACCTACGACACCGCCGCCTTCCTCAACGAATGGCGGCGCTTTCACGCGGCGATCCGGGCAGCGGTGCCGGACGCCCACTTCGCCGGCCCCGATGTGGCGGCAGAAACCAGGTGGATCGCGCCGTTCGCGGACGCCGCGGCGCCCGGTGTCGTGATGTTGACACGGCACTATTATGCGGACGGTCCGGCCAGCAATCCTGCCGTGACACTCGCAAAGCTCATGCGCTCCGCCGGTCAGATCGCTCCGACCCTCGCCGAGCTGGCCGCGATCGGGACCGCCCATCGGCTGCCGTGGCGGATCGCCGAGACGAACTCCGTCTATGCGGGCGGCCGGCCGCGCGTCAGCGACACGCTTGGTGCGGCCCTGTGGGGCGCCGAGTTGATGTTCCAGATCGCGGCGGCCGGTGGGGCCGGCGTCAACTTCCATGCCGGCGAGGACAAGGTCTACACGCCGATCTCCCACGGCCGCGGCGGCGGATTGACGGCGCGCCCGCTCTACTACGGCATGCTGATGTTCGCGCAGGCGCGTGGCGATCTCGTGCCGGCAAGGCTCGATTCCGGGGGCGCGGCACTCGCGGCCTATGCGGTGCGTGCGGCCGACGGCGCGCTGCGCCTCGTCCTGATCAACAAGGATGTCCGTGCGGCTTCAATGCGGATCGAGCCGGGCCGGCGATTTGCGAATGGTGACGTGTCGCGTCTCATGGCGCCGGCGCTCGACGCGACCGCCAGCGTGCGGTTCGGCGGCGCCGCAGTCGACGACTATGGCGGCTGGGCGCCCGCCGCCCGCGAGGCCGCGCAGTTCGACGGCGGCGCCGTCGTGCTCGATATACCTGGCGCGAGTGCCGCGCTTGTAACGTTGCAGGCCGGTTGAGATCCGTGCGCACTGACCATCGCGCGAAAGCTCATGTTCGATGAGCAGGCTCGTTTCATCGCCCGTCTGTCTGCATCAGCTTTGCAAGTCCGGGGGGCGTGGCGAGCGGGGGCGCCCATCCGAGACTTGTCAAGGCCGTGGCATCGGCAACCAGCGAGCCCGATAGCCGCTGGTATATCTCTGCTCGGCCGGCGCCGCGGAACAGGATTTCGAGGAGCGCCGGGGGGAACGGAAAGACATTGGGCTGACGCCCGAGCCCACTGCGCAAGGCTGCAATCATTTCCGCGATTGTCAGCGCCTGCGGATCAGCGGCGACGACGGCCCGCCGCAGCGCTCCCGGCGCTGCCAGCACAGTCTCGATGGCCGCTGAAAGGTTCTCCAATGCGAGCAGCGAACGGCGCGCTGTGAGGCTGGCGAACGGCAATGGCAAGGGCGAGCGAGCGAGCTTGATCAATTGCGCCATGTTGCCTTTGACCCCAGGCCCGTAAATCAGCACCGCCCGCAGCGACACCCAGTCGAGGTCAAGTTCCGCCAGACCGCGCTCCGCTGCGAGCTTGGAACGTCCGTAGGCATCGGTTGGTCGCGGTTCAACCGCCTCGGTCAAGACCGTGTCGGCTGTCGGCCCGCACTGGGCGCGGATGGAGGAGAGAAATACGAAGCGCTTGGCTCCGGCTCGTCGCGCAGCGCGGGCGAGACGGACGGTCGCCTCCGTGTTGATGAGCCGGTAGTCGTTTTCGGGAACGCCGGACATCGCGTGCGCGAGCCCGGCCGAGTGGATGACCGCATCCACCCCCTCGAGCGCGGCCGACATGTTTTGAGGCCTGGTCAGATCGCCAATCACGGCGCTCGAGGTCTGCACCGGCATCGAAGCGGGCCGGCGCAGCAGCGCACGAACGCGGTAGCCGCGCTTCGGCATTTCCTGCAGCAGGTATTGACCGATGAAGCCAGTGGCGCCGGTGAGTGCGATCAGCATCTAAGGCCGCCCTTGTTCAGTCAACGCAGGGCTCTGTTCAGATTGAAATCTGCCGGCCAATCTCCACCACCGCGTCCGGAGGCAGACGGAAGAAATCGCTGACGTGAACGGAGTTACGCTGCATGAATCCAAAAAGCCTCTCCAGCCAATGCGGCAGCGCCCGTCCATCCTCGCGATGGACGATCGTCTCATGCCCCACATAATAAGTCACGTCATCAACGCTGATCATGCATCCGCCCGCGTGCGCCTCTCGCAGCAGGGCGGGGATGTCCGGGCGCTCCATGAAGCCGTAGCGGGCGCGGGCCCGCCAGAAGTTGGGTGCGATCTCGTTGATGGTGAGCCGCGCGGCGCCTCGGATCCTGGGGACAGACTCGATCTCGACGGTCAATATGAACAACCGTTCGTGCAGCGACCGGTTGTGCTTGAGGTGCCAGACCAGCACCGGCGGGGCGTCGCGTTGCGTGCGCGTCAAGAAAACCGCGGTCCCCGGAACGCGCGGAACCTGCGCCTCCTCAATCTTTGCCATGAAACTCCCGATCGGCATGACAGTCTCATGCAGGCGGCTTGATACGGCCGCTGCTCCCACGTGCCAGACCACCATGACAAAATAGACGCAGCCCGCAAGCAGGAGTGGCACATATCCGCCTTCGGCAATTTTTACAACATTGGCCGAGAAGAAGGCCGCGTCCACAATCAAGAAAAGGCCCGCGAGCGCACCTGCGGCGGGCACGCTCCACCGCCAAATCTCACGCATAGCGATGAACAGCAGAACAGAAGTCATCAACATGGTCGCCGAGACCGCGATGCCGTAGGCTGCCGCAAGGTTATCGGACTTGCCGAACCCGATCGTGAGACCGACAGTTACGATCATCAAAAGCCAATTGACGACGCCGACATATATCTGCCCGTATCCTTCAGCCGAGGTCTGGGTGATCTGCAGTCTCGGCAGCCAGCCAAGTTGAATGGCCTGCCGCGTCATCGAAAATGCGCCGGTGATGATTGACTGGCTCGCAATGATCGTCGCAACGGTTGCGAGCACGACGAGGGGAATGAGCAGCGCCGGAGGGCAAAGCCTGAAGAAGATGTTGTCCGAGCTGGGCTCGCCTTGAAGAACGAGCGCAGCTTGACCCGCATAGTTGAGGACGAGGCTCGGAAATACCAGGGCCGACCAGGCAAACCGGATCGGCCGCGGCCCGAAATGGCCCATGTCGGCATAAAGCGCTTCAGCTCCCGTGACGCAAAGGAATACGCCGCCGAGGACGAGAAAGCTGCGAGGATCGCCGGAAAACAGATAGGTCAGTGCGTGCCGCGGATCGATCGCGAGCAGCACGGCGGGGTGCCGCGCAATCCCCCACACGCCCAGGACGGCGATGGACACGAACCAGACCGTCATAATCGGCCCGAAGGTCCGGCCGATACGCGAGGTACCCTGGGGCTGGAATGCGAACAGCCCGATCAAAATGGCGACCGCAGCCGGGACGACGTAGGGCTGAACGACGGGCGTTGCAATAGTCAATCCTTCAAGCGCCGAGAGAACCGAGATTGCGGGCGTGATCGCGCCGTCGCCGTAAATCAAGGCGGCGCCGAACAAGCCCACGGCCACGATGATGGGCCGGCGCTCGCGCTTGACGCCGAGGAGCGCCATAAGGGCGAGAATGCCGCCCTCGCCGTCGTTGTCGACGCGCATCGCGACTGAAACATATTTGATCGTCGTCACCACGATCAGGGTCCAGATGATGAGTGACAGCGAGCCTAAAATCGCTTGAGGATCAGGGTTCTCTCCGGTGAGCCCAAGCACGGTCTTGAGCGTATAAAGCGGGCTCGTTCCGATATCCCCGAAGACAATCCCCAGCGCCGACACGCCGGCCAGCGGCAGGCTGCTGGAGATTGCCGGACGGTCGTGTGGCGCATCAGGGGGGATCGTCATGCGGGAAACTCCAAAACAGGTCGTCAGGCGCCTCGCCCGAAGTTCTCACCTGGACAAACGGGCGTGGCGTCGCAAAGATCGACATTGCAATGTTGACACACCTTGCCCGGCCTCGCGCCGGGCCTTTTATTTTACGTCATCCACGCCCGCACCCCGGCTGGCGTTGTCAAGCTTTGCTTGCTATCTCTGTTCCTATCTATCTCTGTTCCTATGAATGAACGACTGCCGAAACTCAATCCGCCGCTTGTTGAACTTATCCCGATTCCGCCTCCCGGTACGGTGACAGGCGTGTCGTCCGGTGCGGCAGCGCTCGTACCTATCGAGTGGCTTCGCGAAATCAACACCAAGGGCGTCAGACCGGGCGAGCTTGCGGTGTTGCTGGGCGAACTCGAAGATCAGGCGGAAGAAGACATGGTTTCGGCGTGGCCGGACGATACGGGGCTCCCCAACGCAATCAAGATAATCCCCGGCAATCCGTCCCGCGGACCTCGGATCAAGGTTGCGCTCCATCCTTCCGACCGTTTTACCGGCACAGGCGATTGGGCTTGGATTCTATTTGGTGAAGCGCCGGGATCGTTCGAACCGCCGCGGCCCGGCCGGTCTGGCGGCGCGTTGCCTTCCGCCCCGTTGCTCCGTCAGCTAGAGCAATTCATCGAATATGACCGTGCTCTGCTCTTTGCGTTCGATCGAGACCCTGACCATGGCGGCATTTCGGGCGCTCAGTTGGTGAAGCGTCTGCGCAAGATCGATTGAGCCCCCGGTCACGGCTAGAGCATTTTACGGTAAGGTTGACCCTTTGGTGTCATTGCCCGGCTTGACCGGGCAATCCAGTACTCCACGGTCGGTGGTTACTGGATCGCCCGGTCAAGCCAGGCGATGACAGGACAGAGGTCGGTCAACCTAATCGGAAAATGCTCTCATCGAGAGTCCGGACTCAAGCAGGAGTGGGGGCAAACCGGTAACACCCGGCCAACGTCAGCCCATGAGACGCAGCCTCGTGCTGACATGCGTCGGCGCGCGGACGTCCTTCGCCGGCGAACCAGGCGGCGTCTCCCCTATTATCAATCCCGCATCGACCAGTGCCAATATGGCCGAGAAGGCGGCCTTGCGGGTGGCTTTGGACGCCCCCTTGTCCAGGACCGCGCGCTGGACCGCGTCGACGATCACGGCAAAGCCGTGGTTAGGAATTGTAATGGCGGATCGATCGTCATTCATTGGCCTTGACCCTCCCACTTACGCGGACCAGCCGCCTTACGATGCCCCCTTGGGGGCCGGTTCTTGCTTCAGCCTTCAGTCCCGCCAGCTCGAGCCCCCGCCGGGACCGGGCTTCCATCGAATAGTCGCCGCCGCCGGCGCGCGTTGTCGGTCTGCTTCTCGACACTGTCGGCAAGGATGCGGGCGGCGTGTCCGCCCTGCAACACTGGCAACATTTCGATTGCAGTGAGCGCGGCACGCCCCGTTCCCGCGCGCCGGGAGATGGCGGCATGATGATGCGCGGGCGCCTGATCTCGCCGTCAGTGCGCCGGCCGCGTCGCGGGCCTGGGCGCCGGGGAAGGAGCCGGCCGCGGGTCTGCGATTTTGTAAAGGCCGTACTGCGAGATGGCCTGCAGTCTGATGATCTCGCGCGCCATCTGCTCCTGGTCGGCCGCAAGCTGGGCGACGCTGCGCGCGATCTGCTCTTGACTGGCGGTGACGATCCGGTCGACGTTGCGCGCGATCTGTTCTTGATTGGCGGCGACGATGCGATCGACGCTGCGCGTTATCTCTTCATTCGTGTCGGGAACGGCCGGCGCAACGGCAGCCTGCGGCGCCAACCAACTCAGCCGCGGGGACAAGCTGGCGATGATTTGTCTGGCCTCGTCGCCGTAGGACTGCCAAGCCAAAGTGGCCGCTACCCCGATGTAGAACGCGATCACGGAGCGCGCGAGCCGGCGCGTGGTTCCATCGCGGGAGGCCGGCTCATCGTTCGCCGACCGGTCATTTTCCAAGTCGGATTCAAGGTCGGCCGCGCGAACAGGCGTCTCGACTGACAGCTCGACGGCGGGCAACAAGCCCGCATAGAGCCTCGATTGTTCGGGGCTCGGCATGGCACCCATCGGCACTCCCCTCATGTTCCCAGTGGCGCAGGCCCAGCCCTGTTACCTCCAAAGCCCCAGCGCTTCCGTCGAAAATAGTCAGCGGCCGCAGGCATGTTGTCAGTCGGCTTCTCGACGCATTCGACAAAGAATCACGTTCGACCGCTCGGGGAGAGTGGTGGCGCGCATGGCAGGGGGGACAGGTTGCCCGCCGTAGGGGCGACCCTTGTGGTCGCCCGGTTTGTGCACCGTGTGCCTCTGACCGGATTGGCAAAGCGCGTCATGCCGGGGCCTTCCCCGCGCTCTCAAGTCCACCACAGGGCGACCACAAGGGTCGCCCCTACGGACGTTGTGGTGTCCCGGTCCGCCCGGCATTTCTTGGCCGTCTCGGGGCCACGCGTTAGCGACCCAGTTCCACTTTGGCCCGGACCGAGATAGCTTGTGGGATGGGCAATTTAGGCAAGAGCGCAATCTCGGGAGACAGACCATGCGATTGAAACATCTTTTGCTTCTAACGAGCGCCGGCGTGTTCGGCCTTCTCGGCCACTCCGGATTGTCCACAGGCGCGCTGGCGCAATCAGCACCGGCGTTGGCCGGACAGGTGACCTCGGCTGAGGAAGGTCCCATGGAAGGCGTGCTGGTGAGCGCCAGGAAGCAAAGCTCCACCATCACGGTGACGGTTGTTACCGACGCCAAGGGTCAATATAGCTTCCCGGCAGATCGGCTCGACCCTGGCCACTATGCGATCGCCATCCGCGCGGTCGGTTACAATCTTGACGGCCCCGCGGCGGTGGATATCGCGGGCGGTGGCGCCAAGGCGGACATCAAGCTCGTCAAGACGAAGAACCTGGCGAACCAGCTCTCCAACGCCGAATGGCTGATCAGCGCGCCCGGCCCCGACAACCTCAAGGCCAACATGACCAATTGCGTGAGCTGCCACACGCTGCAGCGCATCTTTGCCTCGGCCCATGACGCCGAGGAGTTCAAGCAAATCTTCAGGCGGATGGGCACCTACGCGCCGGGCAGCACCCCGGTCCATCCGCAAACGCTCCTTCCAGGACCGCGCGGCGACCGCTCCCCCATGCCCACCTCGCAATTTGAAGCGACGTCGGCGTGGCTCGCAAGCGTCGACGTCAACGCGACCGAAACGCTGTCCTTTGAGCTGCAGACGCTGCCGCGGCCCAAGGGCGCGGCGACCAATGTCATCTACACTGAATACGATTTGCCGCGCAAAGAGACGCAGCCCCACGACGTGATTGTCGATCAGGATGGGATGGTGTGGTATTCGGACTTCAGCAATCAGTACGCTGGCGTCCTCGATCCTAAGACCGGCAAGGCGATCGATATTCCGATCCCGGTCCTGAAGCCTGAACAGCCGAAGGGCAGCCTCGAAATCGAGCTGGAGGCAGGCCAGAAGAATGTCTGGCTCGCGCTGATGTACCAGGCTGGCCTCGCCCGGATCGATCGCATCACCCACGAAGTCACGATGTATCCCTATCCGAAGGAGTGGCAATCAACGTCGGCGCAAGCCTCGATGGTGTCGCCGCAGCACGCCGACGTCGACGGCAAGGTCTGGAGCAACAACCAGGATGTGCATACCATGTATCGCCTGGACGTGAAGACCGGCCGCTACGAGGACCTGGGGCCTTCCAAGGATCTGCGCGGCAAGCAGATCTCCGCCTATGGGATGCCGACCGATCATGAGAACAACGTCTATCAGCTGGAATTCGGCGGCACCAGCATCGGGCTACGCGACGCCAAGACCGGCGCCGTCACCATCTATGATACGCCGATCAAGAATTCGCGGCCGCGGCGCGGCCGGGTCGATGAGCAAAACCGTCTGTGGTTCGCCGAGTATGGCGGCAACGCGATCGGCCTGTTCGACCCGAAGACGGCCGCCATCAAGGAATATCGGCTCGCGACCAAGTATGGCGCCCCTTATGATGTCGTGCCCAACAAAGATGCCTCGCAAGTGTGGACTGGCTCCATGCTCAATGACCGCGTGGCGCGCCTCGATACCAAGAGCGGCCAGATCACCGAATACTTGCTGCCGCGCACGACCAACATCCGGCGCGTCTTTGTGCAAGAAATCGGACCACAAACCATGCTCTGGGTCGGCAGCAATCACGGCGGCTCGATCGTCAAGGTCGAGCCGCTGGACTGACCTCCCCCCGGTCGTGGCCGGGCTTGTCCCGGCCACCCCGAAGTGCTTGCTCTGTGTCCTACCGCTCGGGGTCGCCGGGACAGGCCCGGCGACGACACCACTATCACCATCGCCCGCATTGCTAGCGGCGGCTTGTCGGACGCGGCCGTGCGCGCTCCTGTGAAGCGGGGGCTAAATCCCAATTTATCCAACGTCGCTCATGCCGAGTGCGGCGCGCTTTCCAAAAATGGAAGCGCCCTTCGAGGGAGGTTGCAACCATGGACTATCGTTTGCGAATTTTGCGCCTTTCCACGGCCTTGCTGGGGTCGCTCGCCATCCCATCGGGAACGGCCTTCGTGGGCGCCGGCGCGCTGATAGGAACCGCGGAAACCGCGCAGGCGCGCATCACCAATATCGTCATCAACACCAAGATTTCCCCCGCCTTCAACGGGCGGAGCTTCGGCAGCGTCGGGCAGTATGAGCAACTCGTCGGCACCGCCTATGGCGAAGTGGATCCGAACGATCCGCGCAATGCCATCATCCAGGACATTGCGCTGGCGCCGCGCAACCAGTCAGGCAAGGTCGAGTATTCGATGGATATCAACATTCTCAAGCCGATCGACCCGACCAAAGGCAATCATGTGCTGCTCTATGACGTGGTGAACCGCGGCAACATGATCATCCCCAACTTCTTCAATGTCGGCGCAGGCGCTGCCAATCCGGCCGGCGACGGCTTCCTCGAGAACCGGGGCTACACCATGGTGTGGAGCGGGTGGCAGGCCGACCTGGTGCCGTCTCCGGCGACTGGCCGCATTGCCATGACCGTCCCGGTGGCCCACGCCCACGGCGGCGGCACGATCACCGGCATCGTCCGCTCCGAGATCAGCATGCTGAGCGCGGCGATCCAGACCTCACCGATCCTCGGCGGCTTCTCTGGGGCCTCACGCGGCTATCAGCCGGCAAGCACCGACCCCTCCCAGGCAACGCTCACGCAACGCGTGCATGAGGCGGACCCGCGCGAGCCCATCCCGAGCAACGCGTGGGCGTTCGGGACGTGCAATCCGGCCTTCCCCAACGTCACGCCCGACCCCGCCAACGCCACGCAGTTTCATGTCTGCAAGCAGGGGGGATTCGACCCCAACCACATCTACGAGCTGATCTACAAGGCCCAGGATCCGCTTGTGCTCGGCCTCGGTTTTGCCGCCACGCGCGATTTCGTGTCGTTCCTGTATCACTCCAGCAGTGCGCAAAACCCGCTCTATGGCACGATCCACCACACATTGATGCACGGCACCTCGCAGAGCGGCCGCTATGTGCGCACGTTCCTCGACCTCGGCTTCAACCAGGACAAACACGGCGGCAAGGTTTTCGAGGGCATGAATCCGCATATCGCATCCGCACGCATTGCCATGAACATCCGGTTCGGCCAGCCGGGGCGCGTCGCCGGGCTGCAGCATACGGAGCACGAATATCCGGGCACGGAGTCGCCGATAACGTGGGATTTCTACGAGGACCCATTAACGCGAGTCGCGGGCGACATGTTGGAGCGATGCCGCGCCACCGACACCTGCCCGAAAATCCTGCAAACCGTCACCGACACCGAATATTGGCAGTCGTCGATGTCGAACAACACCACGGACTCCTTCGGCCGTCATGACCTGACGGTCGGCGACGATGACGCCAGGGATTTTCGATCGGTGCGGTTCTCCGGTCGCCACGATGGCCGGCGAAAAGACCGGTTCCTGCCGGACAACATGCGGCTCTACCATCTGGCGAGCACGCAACATGGCGGCTACTCGGCGGTGGGCGCGGTTCCGCCGGCGGCGACGGCGGTCTGCCAGCAGCTTCCGAATGCCAACTCCTACACCTACAATCTTCGGGCCATACTGGTCGCACTGGAAAATTGGGTCGTGCACGGCACCACCCCGCCGGACAGCCGCTACCCGCAGATCTCGACCGGCACGCTGGTGCATGCGAGCGAAGTGAAATTTCCGGTCATTCCTGGCGTCAGCGCGCAACTCGGCGTGCTGCTGAACACGCGATCCGACTATTTCCGCGGCCCCCAGTTCGATGATGCCAAGGAGTCGGGAATTGCGACGGTCGAGCCACCGCGCCGCGTCGCCGACTACACGATGCTGGCGCCCCAGGTGGACGCCGACGGCAACGACATCGACGGCGTACGCTCGCTCTCCCTGATGGCTCCGCTTGGCACCTACACAGGCTGGAACACCCGCGCGGCCGGATTTGGCCAAGGCGACGCCTGCGACCTGACCGGCAGCTTCATCCCGTTCCCGAAGACGTCGGCGTCGGCTGCCGGCGACCCGCGCAAGCCGGTCGCCAGCCGCTATCCGACCACGGCGGCCTATGACAGCGCCGTGCAGGCCGCGGCGAACACCCTCGTGTCGCAGGGTTTTCTGCTGCAAAGCGACATGGCGAATGCGGTCTCGCAAGTGCAGGCGCAGGCCCACAACAGCGGCCTGTTGCCACCGTAAATCTGATCCTCTCAACGGTGTCATCGCCCGCGAAAGCATTTGTAGGGTGGGCAAAGGCGCGCTCATCGAAATCGGCTGTTGCCGATTTCGACAAACTTTGAATGTGCCAAAGTCGGGCAAGCCCGACTTTGGTGCGCGCCGTGCCCACCAAGGCTCAGGCGCGGTGGGCACGCTTCGCTTTGCCCACCCTACGACTCGGTCTTAAGTCACAGCGCCGTAGGATGGGTTGAGCGATAGCGAAACCCATCAGGACCTCCAAGCCGCCAAAGTCGACGGTGGGTTTCGCTGCGCTCAACCCGCCGTACGGCGTATCCGAGAGCGGCGTCACACCTTGGTCATCTCGACCAGCAATCCCGCCGTGGGCATGCGCTCGAGCGCCCGCAGCTGCCGCAGCAGCGCATCGGTCTGATCGGCAGCGAGATGTCGGCGCGCCAGAGACCGAAACTTCTCTTCCATTTCGGCGTCGGTCATCGGGTTTTTCGGGTGCCCGCGATGGTATTCGACCCGGACTGCCTTGCGCTCTCCTGATTTGAGGACAACCTCGAAATCGCAGAGATTGTAATCCTTTTCGTGCACATCTGCTTCAGCCGACGGGATGCAGCGAACGCGGCTGACAAGATCGAGCAGCCGCGGATCGTGCAGGTACGGATCTTCGTAGTAATGATCGTCGATCGTGCCAAACATCAGCACCACTGCGGCCGCATAAGGCATGCTGTGGTCCGCCGTTTCGTGGCTTTGTGGCCGCCATTTATCGGGACTGTCGGCCATCACCTTGATGGCGTTCCGCGACACCCGGATGTTGACTTCGCCGATCTCGTCCGCGCTCGCAACGAACGAGCGCACCTGCGCTGCGCCTTCCGCCACGGTCTGCGAATATTGTCCGAGCGGAAAGCGCTTGGTGAATGCCTTCATGATGCCGAAGCGTTCGCCAAGGCGCGGCAAGGCAAAGGCCCGATGGCTGATGGTGTTGAAGAACCCCAAGGGGCCTTCGAAGACCCGATACGGCCCGGTCATGCCGGCCTGGGCGAGCTGCGCCGAGAAGATCGCCTTGCGGCTCGCTTCCGCGCTGGCAAAGTCTTTCCAGTTGGACAGGGTGCCGACCCGCCCCTGATTGATGGCGGTGTTCCCGCCCACGGTGATGCCGATGGCGTGGACGATCTGTTCTTTGCTGAGCCCCATCAGCCGGCTTGCACCGACGAGGCTCGCGAGCCCAAGGATGGTCGACTGATCCAACCCGAGGCCTCTGGTATCCAGCACATCGGCGACCTTGCAGAAGACCTCGTAGGACAGCGCGGTGGCAAGGATAAGATCGCGTCCGCTGCTTCCCGCGATTTCGGCTGACGACAGCAGAGCTGCGATGGTGTCGCTCGGATGACCACCGCCCTTCGGCGTGATGTAGCCGTCGTTGAAATCCAGATAGCGGATCATGACGCCGTTGGCGAACACAGCAAGATCGTGACTTGTCTTGACGCCGCTGCAAAGGACCGTCGCGGCCGGTGTCGCGCTCACGCGGCTCGCGAGTCTGCGGGCGATCCGGCTCGGTTCGGCCTCGTAGCCGCCGATCGCGCAGCCGATCGTGTCGAGGATGGTGCGCTTCACCGTGCGTATGACCTCCCCCGGCAAGTCCTCGTAGCGGAGCTTGACGGCGAACTCAGCGAGCGTCTCTGCGACCGCGCCGCTTGTCGCCGGTTCATTTGGCACCGCCGCGAGCCCTGGTTTTTCCTGCGCGCCGGCGGGCAGCGCCGCCGCCACTGCCACCGAGATGCCGCCTGTAACCACGTCTCGCAGGAATTGGCGACGCGAGTTCCCGCGCCCGCCAGCCATGCCGTTCCGCAGCGTATTGTCCATGCGCGCTCTCCTCATTGCGGGCCCACGCCCGGCGGTGTGACGGCGATGCCGGATGCGCCGAGCTCCGACACATTTTGTTCGAATACGGTATCGACCTTTCCGATGATTGACAAATAGCCCCGGGCAGAGTTCTGCCCGGGGCTTTTCATGTCTTGGGGCTCCGCTGACGTCGACAGTACCGTGCGTCAAGCAGCGAGAACGTAAGGATCGCCCGAATGCTTCACTCGACGTTCCGCAGCGGTCCGGCGGCGTCGGGGAAGTTCGAAGTATTCAGCGCCTGTATGCCGGCATTATGCTCCCCGTTAAACGGAGTTACGGTGCCGGCGCAGCCCGCTTTCTGGGCATCGGCGGGATTGTTGAACCACAACCCGAGATGATACATCTGGATTGGATTAGTTGGCGGATTCAAACTTGCGTCGGGGAACGGTCCGCCAAAAACAACCGGCGCCGGGGCAGTGCCGGGTGCGACAACAAAGGTCTCTATGCTGAAACGGCCGATGAAGGTGGCATGGCCATTTCCATGCCGGTTGGTTTCAATATCGCCCTGGTACCAGGACATTCCAAACGGCGACTTTGGAACTTGAATCACGAAAAAGTCGAAGTCAGTCTCCGGAGGCAAGCCGGTAACAGCGACATGCATGATCTCGACCGCGCCTACGGAGTGGATTGTCACGCGCCCGCTGGCCTTTGGAAGGCAAGCGCTCGCGCCGGCCGATACGACCATCGGGAACTCGAAGACCTTTGAGTGTGACGCGGGCTGCGCAGCAGAGTTTGTGGGCTGCGCAACCGAGCTTAAGGTCGTTGCGCTCAAGGCCATCAAGCCTGCGGCCCAGGACATCGGAAATGTTGCCGTCATGTAATATCTCCTTTGATCTGGCTTGCTGTTTTCGTGAAGTGGCGCTGAACGATGCAATGCCACCGCAGTTGAGTAGCCCAATATCGACACAACATCTGTTACCTGGGGGACAGCCGAAAACGCGATGCCGTCAGGCATCGTTTCCGGGCCGGGCAATGCGGGCGAGTTTTTTTGGATCGCAAAACAGGCGGTCGACCGTCCGCCTCATGGCGCCTGCCTTTTCGAGCGAAGCCATCGCAGCATTGACTTTCGGGCGACTGGCGCCAAGAAGCTGCGACAGCTCGCTCTGGGAAAAGCCCAGCTCCAGCGGAATGCGCCTTCCAGGGGGCGCGGTGCGCGAGCCGATCGCCGACAAGATGAACCGAGCCAACCGCACATCCAACGGCTCGAGAGCGACCGACTCGAATTGCGTGGTCATTTGTCTGATCCGTCGGCATAAGAATGTCACCACGCCGGTCCCCAGCGCCGGCCGCGCTGCACACAAGTCGCGGAATGCGCCGCGTTCCAGGCATAGGACCTTCGCCTCGGTGATCGCTGTGGCGTCGGCAGTTCTGGGCCTGCCGTCAAGCGCCGCGATCTCGCCGAACAGGTCACCTTCGGTGGCGAGCTGAAAGCTCAGCCTGCGGCCATTCGCGGTCGAGATCGCCAATCTGATGCGTCCCGCCTCGACCAAGTAGAGGTGAGTGCCCGGATCGCCGCGCAGAAACAGCGTTTGGCCTTTGTCGAGGTGCTTCTCCGTGAACGCATGGGCGCAAGCCACGAGGTCGTCGGACTTGAGGCCCCCGAACAAGCTTGTGTGCGATAAAAGCGAGATCACCTTGGGCGACATGCGATCCCCCGCAAGACGGCCGACGCGCTACGAAACCGATGATAGTAAGCGCTGGCGTAGTCGTCCTGCGCTGGTATTGGACGAGCAACTGTGGCGGCGAAAGCCACTCCAATCCAGATCTTGCGCATCTCTCCCTCCGCTTAGGTGGCCACCCACATGGATACCACATGAATGGGAGATCATCGTGTGAGCTGGCTCACGCCGCTGATGCTGCCGACAAGACCCATTTCGCGGTAGAGACTTTTGCTGCCGATGTTCAGCGGGTTTGGTAATTTCGCTCCCGGCGATCGAAGGATGAATGGCTCATGATTTTCAGCAAGCTCATCAAACTCCTGACCGCAGGGCTTCTTGCATCGGTCGTGTTCTTTGCTGCGGGGTCAATGTCAGCGGCAGAGAATCCGAACGTGACGGTCCTCGCCTTTGGATTGTTCGGAGCCCAGAGCGTGTTCGAGAGCGAAGCAAAGGGGGCGGCCAGCATCGTCGCGCAGCGCCTGGGGGCGAACGCGGTCATTGTGCGCGCCAATACGAAGACCCGCAGCGATGTGACTGTCGCGTCGATCGCGGGCGCACTGCAAGCCGCCGGCGAACGGATGGATCGCGAAAGCGATGTCCTGTTGCTAATACTGACCTCCCATGGTTCACAGGACGGCGTTGCGGTGCAGGCCGGCAGGCGGGTGGAAATCCTCTCGCCCGCCGATCTCGCCTTGATGCTGAACCGCGCCGGCGTGCGGCACCGTGTCGTCATCATTTCGGCCTGCTATTCAGGCGTTTTCCTCGGGCCCCTGGCGAGCGACGACACGCTGGTGATCACCGCGGCGGATTCCGATCACGCGTCGTTCGGCTGCCGGGACAAGGTCAAATGGACTTATTTCGGCGACGCCTTCTTCAATACGGCGCTCCGTCATGCCGCTGATCTCAGAAGCGCATTTGCGGCGGCGCGCACGCTGGTCAGCATGCGCGAGATGCGTTACGGATTGGCGCCGTCCAACCCGCAGATCGCCGGAGGCAAGACCATCGACATCCGGCTCAAGGAGAGGCCCAGCGCGGGCGCGACCGGCCACCAACCTTGAAGCATTCTATGGCCCGAGTTTTACGCATTGAGCAAAAATAATCGAGGTGGCCGGGACGAGCCCGGCCACGACGCGCGAGTTGGCGACGGCCGGCATCGGGCTGGCCAAGGGTGCCCGGTGCGCTACTGCAACGGATCCTGCTGAACCGACAACACAGCACCTACGCTGTCCTTTGTTCTCGGATCGGGACCTCGTCCTTCCGCAAAGGCGCGCTCTTCCGCGCGCCGTCCGTGCAGCAGCCCCGGCAAGCCATAGTTTCCTTCGATGCAGCGCGGCTCGTAATAAATTCGGTTCTCCTCGTCGCTCTGCCTGGTGAACTCCTGCCTGGCGGTCCAGGCCTTAGTCCACACGGTCGGATCTTCGATCGTGACCTCGTACGCCAGGGTCTTTGGCCCGGTGCGCGTCCAGCGCTCGATCAGGTGCAGGTTCTCGCGCGACCCAAATACATCGGTTTTCGGACTGAAGTTGGTCACGTCGACCACAAGCGTGTTGCCCTCCCAATGGCCGCGCGAGTCGCCGAACCACTGACGGACGCTCGCCGGCAAGTGGGGGCTCCCGTTCATGACGATGTTGCGCTGCCACCCCTGGCCTTGATTCATGTCGTAGAAGATCGCGACGCCGCCGGGCGTCTGTACGATGCGGCGGAAGCTGCCGCCGAAGAAGCTGCCGAACTCGGGCAGCCCGCTGTGCAGGCAGCGGTCTGCCAAGCCATCATCCTCCGGACCATCACTGCGATTGAGACGTACAAAGTTGCCGGTGTGGTAGCGAGGGGGAGGCTCGGCGAATCGCGGCGAGGGCGTCGGATCGTACTTGCCTCCGGCACACGCCGGCTCCTTGTTCTTGCACGCGTCGGTTGATTGCAACAGGGCGAGGCGGAATTCCCGGTCGGCTGCCGCAGCCCGCTGAGCCTCTGGCGTCGGCGGCGGAATCCGGCCATCGGGCGGATCGACAACGAGCGACGTGCGTGCACCGACGTGCTTTATGGTCAAAAATGCGGTGTTGTAGGCGCCGCCGACGTCGACCGCGGTCCCGCGCTCCTGACGCGGGTCGTCGCCGTAAAGCGCTCCGCGCTGTTTGTCCAATTCTTCCCGTTGCGCCGCGGTGAAGAATTCTTGGGCAGCATACTTGGCAGGGCGTTGTAACGGCGTATCAAATTCGTCAGTCCAAATTCCTTGAAGGTCCGGTTCGCCCCAAGGTGTTTTCAGCGCCACCTGCGCCAAGGCAGGTGCGATGGACATGACGGGCGCCGAAATGGCGGCGATGACAGTGGCGGCGGCAATGGCGACAGTTACCATCGAGCCCGAGAAGCGGTCGCGCATGATGATCTCCTTGTGCCTTGCAGTGTGCGACTGCAACGAAATTCTCCCCTGAACGCAAAACTGTCCCCTGAGCGGAGCTTTGCCTTAGTGTATCGCGGTTCGGTTTGCGGGGAAAAGAGAGTTTTGTGCGGGCTTACCTGAGCCGATGTCTCCTTTTGGCCCTCCGGCACTTCGTTTCCGACCCTTGATTCTCTCAGTCCTGTCATCGCCCGCGAAAGCGGCGATCCAGTAACCACTTGATTCGCCGGGGGTTACTGGATGCCCCGCTTTCACCCGAAGTCGGCCTTGGCCCGACTTCGGCAGCTATCAGGAGAGCGAAATCGGCAACATCCGATTTCACCCGAAGTCGGCCTTGGCCGACTTCGGCAGCTATTAGGCGAGCGAAATCGGCAACATCCGATTTCACCCGAAGTCGGCCTTGGCCGACTTCGGCAGCTATTAGGCGAGCGAAATCGGCAACATCCGATTTCGCGGGGCATGACAAGACTGTGATTTCACTTAATTGCGCTTCGCTCCATCCGGGCTACGAGGCAGCGCTGCTCCTTCCCACCATCGTCCGATACGCCGCTTCCAGATTCTTCGTGAATGCCGCGGTGTCGAACAACGAACTGGTCGACCTGTTGCGAACCAGTCGTTGCTTGGCAGAATCCAATAGCTCCCTGTCCGTCGCCAGGCGGAATGCAAGTTCCTCGTATTCTTCCGCCGTGTGGGCGACGAGATCGGGAAGCCCGATGGCTTGAAGCAAGCTCGCGGACATGCGCCCGGCAAACGTCGCACCTTTCCGTGTCACGACCGGCAATCCGGCCCACAGTGCGTCCGAGGTGGTGGTGCCGCCGTTATAGTAGAAAGTATCCAACGCAAGGTCCGCGCATTGCTGACGCGAGAGGTATTCACGCAAATCAACCCGTTCGGCGAAAACAAGCCGCTCAGGCTCAACGCCGCTCTCTTGAACTCGTCGGCGCAAATTCCTGGCGAACGTAGTGGTGTCCGCCAGCAGCCAAAGCACGCTGCCCTCGACGCGCCGCAACAGGCGCATCCAGATCGCGAACACGTCGGGGGTCAACTTGGAGCAGTTGTTGAAACAGCAGTACACAAACCCCTGCTCCGGCAGGCCATAGGCCGCCCGGGGTCGCGGCTCATCGACCGGCGCTCGCGTCGAATCGTTGACCTGGAAACTGACCGGCAGGTGAAACGGCCGCTCCGAGAAAAACCGGGAGTCCTCGCTCGGGATGACGACCTCATCCGCGAGGACATAGTCGATAAACGAACACCCGGTTGTTCCGGGATAGGCCAAATAGGTCGCTTGCACCGGGGCCGCTCGATGCGCAAAAATGCCCAATCGCGCGTTGTACATCACTCCCGTCAGGTCGACGGCGATATCGACCCCCAATGACCGAGACAGCGAGGCCGCATCCTGATCGGACGTCGATGAGACGTCGATGAAGCGATCCATCGCGCGCGCGATCCGGCGCGCATGTTCGTCGTCGTGCTGCCCTCCATAGGAGAATCCGAAAACAGTAAACTCATCTCGATCGTGATGCTCGAACAGCCCGGCCGTTAATCGAGCAACCGGGTGATCGTGGTGGAAGTCACACGAGAAGTAACCGATCGCAATCTTGCGTTTGGCGGCGGATCGCGCCGCCTCCGCGCCTCCCTTCTGCTCCCCTCCCCCAACCGAAGTCGGCTGTTGCCGACTTCGGTCACTTTGTTGAGTGGCCGAACCCTCGCTATAGCGAGGTTCGGCTGGGGAGGGGTCGGGGGTGGGGGTTGGGAGAGATGGCACGACATTGCCCCAACCCCTGGCCCCCCCACCCCGACCCTCACCCAGCCGAAACCGCGTATACGCGGGTTTCGGCCCATCAATAGACTGATCGAAATCGGCAACAGCCGATTTCGATTGGGGGGAGGGAGAGGTGACGGCTGCGCCATGTGCGATTGCCTTGCCCGCCTTCGGGGATGTCGGCAGTGAAGGTTGTGCAGGGAATTTGTCGCGCGCGTAAATCTCCGCGGCGCGTCGTTGTTGTTCGGGGCTCGACGGCAGCAGAAGTACGCCTCCTGGGAGGGTCACTGCGAGCCCTTTGTCGACGCCCTTAAGCACAAGCTCGCAGTCCTGCGCAAAGTTGTCCCAGTCACCGAGCTGCATTTTGAGATTCAAAATATCACCTTGGACATAAGGGCGTGTCGGCTCCAACGCGTACGCCTGTTTCGCAGCTAAGAGCGCTTCGTCGAAACGCCGCATCAGCTGCAACACCGTGCTGCGGCCCCACCATGCGTCGGAGGTCGGCTGAAGCCTGAGTGAATTGTCATAGCTTGCGAGCGCTTCCTTGAGCTTCCCTTGGTCCTCGAGGGCCGCCGCTTTGTTCGTGTGAGCAAGGACGTAAGTCGGCTCCAGTGCGATGGCCCGGTTGAAACTTTCAATCGCCTCGCTCAGGCGCTCCAGTCTTTGAAGGGCGAAACCCCGATTGACATAAGTATCGGCCTGCGGGCCGTCGATCGCCAAGGCGCCGTCGAAACTCTCCAGCGCATCCTGGAACCGCTTGAGGGCGAGGAAGGATATGCCGCGCAGATAATGAATTTGGGGCTGTTTCCGATTCAGGCGAAGAACCACGTCGAAATGATCCACTGCCTCGGCGTGGCGGCCTGTTTGGTTGCACAGAAAACCGATCATTCGCTGCGCATCCACGTCGTTCGGCCGCTTGCGAACGATTTTTCGGAACAGCTTTTCTGCCTGATCGGGTCGTCCAGCCTGATAAGCGGCTATCGCCTCCATTAGGCTTGCGTCCATGGCGGCTCTCCCGATTGCCGCATTGCGGCGTAGGACATTACGAAGAATAACTGCTCACGAAGCGGGGCATGACACGCATTCGATTCACTTAATTCTCCGCAGCCTCCTTAATTAGCCTAGTTGTCCGTGGCAATGCTTATATTTACGTCCCGAGCCACAGTAGCACGGTTCGTTTCGACGAGGTGTGGCTTGCGACGGGCGAACATTGGCTTGGTGCAGGATAAGTTTGTCCGCCCCTTGCACAGGTCCGGGAGGATCAATCCGGTAGTGTCCGTCTTTCCATTTGGCGCGGAAGGTCGTTTGCGCTTCCTTGAAAGCCTGGGACGAATAGTCACCGCCGGACCTGTGGGTGACATATACGTTAATCGTTCCAAGGACCAGCCCGGCCTGATGGGCAGTCAAGCAAAAATCCAGATCATAGAAATGGAAAGCGAGTTGCTCATCGAAGCGTACATGCCCAATTTTTTTGACATCGATGGCCAGAAATAGTCCATCGAGTGCGACGCATCGCTTGGGCGTTGGGCCGAAGGCGGACATTATTGTCGAGCTGCCCGGCATATGATTTTCCACCGCGCCGGACCAGGCTTCTGGGGGCGACCGGAACCAGGTTATCACCCCAAGGTCAGGGCGGATTTTGAAATCCGAGGTTCCCGCTAGGCCTGCGATTGCATAGTTTTTCTGATCGAATGCCTCAGTGATCTTCTCCTTGAGGAAAAGGTCGCCAATGGTCACGTCGTCGTGCACGAAAATCACGATTTCGTCGCGACCGGCTTTTTCATCGAGTATACGATTGTAGCAAGTTGACAGGCCCTTTCGGTTGTTCTCGACGAACAGAAAGCTATCCGTGCCAAGCTTGCGCAATGAGCGATACAGATCCGTCTCCTCCTTGCGGCCCCTCGTGCATGACACGATAAAGAGCTTTCTCATCTTCGCGTCCCGGCGGAAAATTCGTGGATGTTCTCATGGGCTCGGTGTGAAAGCGGCGACGTTTGCTGAGATTATGCGACCTTGGGTTGACGAACAAGCGCGTAGAGCGGATTGGCGTTAGCGTAATCCGCCATCACCAGCGCGGCGCAGGGCAATCGCATCTGGCTCGGCGACGCTGCTCCCTCTCCCCGCTTGCCGGGGGAGGGTGGGGAGGGGGCCGACCTCTCCCCGCAAGCGGGGAGAGGTGAAGAGCGCACACTACCGCTTCGGCGCGCGAAACCGCCGCCGGTAGACGCCGGTCTCCTCCAAAACGGCCCGCGACAGCTCCTGCAGCCGGCCCACGGCATCGCCCTCGATGAGGCCGAAGCGCGCCGTCCAACTGTCGCGCTTCACCGGCACGCACTGGGCGACTGGCGTTCCCTTCGGCAACACACCGCTGAAGGCGGTATCGCGCCAATACGCCGGGAAGTTGATGAAGTTGTCGCAGTAGCTGTCCGCATCGACGAGCCCGGTCAGCGTGACGAACGGCAGGTCATGGCGGTTGAATGGATGCGTGATGAGCAGCGAATAGCCC
>WNFR01007879.1_pt1 | contig 20723 bp, 18 predicted proteins | sample 5400221 | NCBI WGS metagenome assembly WNFR01 (sample SAMN13153357, study PRJNA577476) | soil metagenome | isolation source: 40 cm soil under Madrone tree | place: USA:California | collected 2016-06-14 | reverse complement strand
CACTTGTAACGGGACGTTAGCGACGTACCATCTTCTAAAGCCTCAGTTATGAAAAACTGCAGCTTGATATCGGGAAGGTGAGAGACTGGACTGGCGCGCGACTGGCGCGCGATTTAGAGTTTGGGTACTTGTGTTCCAAACACGCGTACACAAGTGTGTAAGACGCCCTACATCATCTCCTATGTCTCCCTATGTTCCACAATTTACCCTGTGTACACGCGAGCGCGAGCTAGTCACCGGACCTTGGAATCTCGCCAATCGGCTAAATCGCCTTTTGCACTATGGAGCTATCGCTATGGCCTTGCAAATTAAATTAAACCTGTCTGGTGTGCGTCCTGTCGCGCGCAATACCAGTCAAAAAAAAATCTATTTTTTCTCTATCGAATCTGGAAATATGGCTGTTCGGGAATGATTGAATTTAGATCTCAGTAATCTAAGCTTGAGGTTCTTTCTTAATCTCGTCAGATAAAGTTCTATGCACAATCGTTGGGTGGTTGTTGAAGCCGTCTGGTGGTACTATGAGGACATAACCGGAGTCGCCATGAGACCACTCTGCCCACTTCTAAGAAGGAGGTAGGTGCCTTTAGAGATGCGGTGGCACATACCGTCACTGCCAGTTCTGAACCTGTGTAAGAGCCTGTGTCCGTTCCCCGAGAGATAGATCCACTGAATTCCACACAATAATGGCTCTTGTCTCCCGTTTGTTCTTAGTAGTCCTCCACCGTGACACCTTGTCACAATCGTGACGATGGCGTGACACAGATACCATATATCAGGCCGTTGCGGGCGCAGAAGCAACACTTATCGATCTTACCTTTGTACCCACACTACAAAGCCCACACACCGTTGCACCCATACACTATGTCTTCACCTTGCACTGCACTGAATAACAGGATCAAAGAAAAAGGTTGTCGCTTGCCCAATCCTCATGCGTTATAGCTGGTTGACTTTATCTTTTCTAGGAATAACACACGCCCAGCTCGCCCAGAGTGTCGGCTCTTCTGAGAAACGTGTCGCGGATAGTAAGCTCGACATTTTCAATGAACAATCACTCGTTCACATCTTGCAGTCTGCAGTGCCAAGGTTAGTCCTACCGCGCAAGAGTTCAACAGTCTTGCTACGGTGTTGGGCGTAAATCCGGTCAGTGACCGCATGTTTCATTCAATCGCTAGTCGCTCAGCACTAAATTGTTTTCTCCAACCGCCCGCTCCAGCCTGCTCATGCGACCGCATAGAAATGTACCGCCATATCCTTTCTGTGTTAGGCGATCGGTTCGATGTTGACAATGAGACTGCTGCTGGAATTATGTAGGATCAAGCGCGAGTTTGGGGACAAGGTATATCGAGTATGCGGGAGGTACAAAGAAGGGCGTAGTGTAGGAATAAATACGGAGGGGGTATGAGATGACGCTCAATCGTCTCGCCCCGTGAACGTGTGAACCATCACCCTATTATCCGTATCAGCGCGAGAGTCCGAGACACCCAAAACAACTATCCACATACGCACCTAAACTCCAGCAACTGCTCCACTATGTACCAAGATCCAGTAACATATATTCAATCGACATTTGGGCGAATTTCATACATTTTATCAACTAGGATCCAATACATCAGTTCATCAATGTGATCTCCATAGGCTATGTGAAATTTGCTAGAAGCTTAAAACTAAACGTAGAACGTGTTCACCAGGTACGACGCACCGAACAATGGACGTTGGCGCATTAGGTCGGGAACACTGGCCCACGCAAAGGACACTGGTGAGCACGTGCTCATTATACTCACCAGTCGAGTGGCCAACGTCGTAGGCCTTTGATACATGAAAACAAGACACAGGACAAAATGGGAGTGGTGTCAATGAGAAATATCATAATTGGGAAATGAGCCAAAACTGTACACCCATTCGAGTAAAAATGGAGATACCACGACGAATGAATCAATGAGGCAGTTCGTGAAAGAAGCTCGAAGTGGCTTGTGGGTTTGTGAACGGACGTTTGTGGAGAATGAGATACTATACTGTAAACGAGAGGACAGAATATGTCTTTGATTACGAGGTGACCAAGAAATGATTAAATGCCGGATGATAAGTGAAGACGATGGACGCTGTGTGAGGGTGTATGTGACAAAACACCCACGAAGTGCCGTAAATATAGATCGGGAGAAAACGTGATTGTGACGTTGAATCGCTATGGTCACAAGCACGCCGGCCGGCTTGCGCGATAACTGTGTCCAGTTGGAAGTTTCGCTCACCTGCACATGGCAGGGTTTATGATAGGAGCAATCCACCAGACTACGCCGTCTTTCGCGATAAATCGTGGACTGGAAACAGATTACACCCTAAAGGAAAAGTGAATGTAAGGCAAGAGACATTCCACAATAGAGGTTATCAAATGGAGGGACGGCGTTACGCGGGATGATATTCAGGTTCCCTATGGAGATCCGATCCACGCATGTAAATGATCTAAGATAACAAGACATCCACCACAGGGCAGTGATTACCAGCGGAATTGTGAACGGCTACAACCGGACAAGGGTTGGCAATTGGAAGGATGAAGACAAATTGAGTAAACGCCACGCGACGGGTTTGAAAGGGAAGACCAGATCAGGCGACAGCAGAGCTTCGAGATCCGTAATGCTCCAAATGGGAGGAACATGGTTTACTGCCAAAGGCAAGAAAGAAAGAGAACCGGTCCCTCGAAACCGTGATCATGCCTAAACGAGGATTGTCATTATTCTATTTTGGAACTTGAAGCTTGAAATACCTTAGATGTGTAGACATCAAACGTGGTTTTCCGGGGGATGAGCGACGACACGGTTTCGGCAACGATGATGTGATAGACAGGGACGATGTGAGTTTGACGAAAGCTGTCGCCGGTTCTTAACCCCTGTAAGACGAAATAGCGCATCGATGAGTCGTTGGCCGCCCTGAAAACATGAGGGGGAGGGATAGCTTGCGTGTTGATAAACACATGGGATGGGGGTAAAGAAAGATGCCAGTTCAGGGTCGATTTTAGAATGGACAGCGATGCCGAGAAGGAGCGAAACATACATAACATACATCCAGCAGCACGACGAGGAAACGAAAGAAAGACCGTCAAAGTGTTGGGTCTTGTCCTCCTTCAGACTATATGACCGGGCAGACGGACTTGAGCACTTCGCCATGAAAAACTGAGTTGTGCATCAAGGAGCATCAAGGAGGCATGACTTTTGCATTGACTACTATGTGCGCCCGAAACCGAAAAAAGTCTCTGATCCTCACGTGCCTCATACGCGAAAGTGAACATGGCATACGTAATCATGCTAGTGGCCGACCATGAAACGAGGTGAAGTCTGATTCAGTCAAGACCGTCTCCAGAGATCGGAAACCGGTGGACGAGTGAAGTCCTGTATCATAAATAGAGTTTATAGAAATAAAGTCGCTTCCCCAAAACATGAACGAACGTCCCAGTCCTCATAAAAATCGAAAGTTCGTATTTGGCTCTCGAAAGAAGATGAACAGTCGAAATAAGGACGCGAGTATCAACATACGTACAACAACAAACAGTCGGACACAGTAGGGGGCATTAAGAGGATAACAGATTTAAGCATAACTAGTGTGTTGCCTTTACGATCGATACGACAATAATGGCGATGATGACAAGGACGGCAACTCCGATGATAATGCGCATCTATAATAGAAAAGTTGCAATTCACAACACGAGAAGAAAAGAAGGGCACACACCTTCATATCTTTCCACCTTAAGTGTTGAAAAGCTTGTCATTAGGTTGGTAGTCATATTTTACGATTGAAACTTACCACATGTTCTGACAAGTTTATTCAGCTATAGCCAGTGAAAGAGCGAAAACCAAACATACCTTCCGGACTCGATTCGCATTGCGACGAAAGCCTTGAGCTGAAACAGCTAGATTGTCTGAAAGAACAAAGAGTAGTTCATGAGTATCTGCATCGAGAGCGATTACGTTCTGACATAGGGATGGTAGAGTAGGGGAGTGGCTGGCAAAGAAATCACAAAAGAAGCCGACCTGTTTTATCTTGCAGAGAGTCAAGTCGCTCCTGACGCTCGACAACCTTGGTGATATTATCCCGCATGATGTTGACGGTGTCATCGATTTGGGCCTGAATGCGAGCGGTCTTGGGGTTCCCTCCAGAGCTTCCGTCGGCAGTAGCGGCGTTGGCTGATGAGCCACCACGGGGAAGATAAGGGTCATAAGGTTCAGACCTGGGTTATGCAGTCGAGTATGGAAGTGTGAAACGTGAAAACATGAGACGACGACCGAGGAAGTTACGCGTAAGCTCACATAGGGTCGTCGTATGGTCCTGGATAAAGAAAGGGCTAAATGAAAGACAAGTAGTTTTTGTATTTTATGAGAGGTGTTGAATTGAGATGAGAGGAGACGTGGAGCTCACCGTGGGTGTGAGTGCAAGTTCGGGTGGCAAGTTCGGGTGGGTTGCTTGAGGAGATGACTGAGGCACACCGCCAGCCGCAGTTACAAAACACGGGAATACAGCCCGGCTTTGGCCGGTTGACACCCGTCAACCCGAACTACTGGTATCTCACTCATCACTCATCCGAGTCATCCGAGTTGCTGCACCGCCACAGATATCAATACAGTTCAGTGAATAATGCAATATTGGTAGTACTGAAACTGAAACGGCACGCGAGTATCTCTGTAACAAAAGATAATCGCACGCATAATCATGATACATGTGCCATGCAACATATGGGAGTTTAACGACCCCCTCGTCCACCCTTTGCCTGCTGCTTCGAGATATTCTTGAGGTTGGCTGCAAGAGCAGTCGGACGTTGCGCCTACCAACAGGGAACCCGATTCAGCGACAAAGGGCAACGTGATGATATGGGTAAGCAGACCTTGGGCTTTTTCGCCTCTTTCTCCTTCTTTTCGGCCTTTGCCTTGGAAATCGCTGCGAGTCGTTGCTGCGTCCGAACCTGTGTGCTTTGATTGCGTTTGGAAGCAATGGTTGCTAGGTCGGCGCCGACAATGCCACGCTGGTGCTTTACAGTTTTACGTGACCGTTTCTTCGCAATCTCCTCAGTGATACCCTTCTTATGCATGCGACGGTAATGGACAGTCCATGAGATCTTCCGTGGGTTCTTTCGCTGCAAAAACAACGATTCATTCTTCGACGTGCCAAAGCGAAAGATCTGTACAGATTTTGGATTCAGAGACCACGTAGACTGATGTCTGGAATTCAAGACAGACTTTGCTATCACCACGGACGAACAAGCGGCCTCTGCTTGGATATACCTTGTAGCCAGAGAATGAGTCGATCTCGAGTTTCTATACACACGGAATAGCATTAGCAATAAAAGTGTCGTGCAAGATGTCCTAAACGTACCATCTGAAAGGTGATACAAGACCCAAAGGATGCATCAGTCGTTAGTCACAACACTTCGACATCCCGGGTTGGTGTAAAGCATCCATCCATATGGAGTGCAGAAAAAACGAAATCCATGAGATGACGAGAGAAGGGAATGTGTACTCGTTGCACTCTGAAGATGAATAGGCGGGCTCACCTTGAGGGATTTGCGGTTGAGCGGGATTGTGTGTGCTGTGATTTACCTACCAGAGTCAATGGACCGGGTACCGGGTATCTCCGATCGGCGTCTAAATTAATCAGGATAGATGTGGGTGGTCATTCGGGCGGGCGCAACTAATTCTGGCTGGGAAGGGGTTAAAGCGACATGCCTTAGGTCTGAGTCGTCGTATGTTTGCATATATTCCGCAGAGACAGAGACAGTATATGAGGTAGGGCAGAGACACAGACGGGGTCAGCAATAGCTTTCAACGAGCGCCGTCACACGTCCTCGCCCGGTTGGTTATCTCATCTGACATCCCTATAGTCCACAGTCCACACATCACGCTCTTTTCTATCTCTCTACATGCCATCATGCCCAAGCCTTCACACAAACACGCTGCCTCTGTTGCACAGAATCAGAAGGCTCACCTCGCTTCTGCCTACAATGAACTCGGCAAGGAACTTTCCTCTACAAAGGTCAAAGTCGTAGGAAATTACACACTTGGCAAGGTTATAGGCGAAGGTATTTATTTCCCCCTTTTCCTTCTTCTCTCTTGAACCGTCTCCTCTTCCTAGGCACGTATGGAAAAGTGCGTCTGGGCACTCATCGACTAACCACTTCTCGTGTTGCCATCAAGCAAATACCCAAGGCCCTCTCTGCTACTCTAACAAGAGAAATTCACCACCATCGACAGCTTCATCATCCTCACATTACTCAGCTGTACGAAGTTATTGCCACTGAAAATTCTATATGGCTCGTCACCGAGCTTTGTTCGGGAGGAGAACTGTTCGATTACCTTACGGAGAAAGGCAGGATTTCGGAAGAGGAGACTCGCCAAATCTTTGGCCAATTATGCTTGGCAGTCAACTATTTGCACGACAAGGGCATTGTACATCGTGATTTGAAGCTGGAGAACGTGCTACTCGACGAACGGTGTCGCGTTAAGCTTGGTGACTTTGGTTTCACGCGCGAGTTTGATAGAGGAACGTATTTGGAAACATACTGCGGTACGACAGGTTACGCTGCACCAGAAATGTTGGAGGGGAAGAAGTACCTGGGACCAGGTAATCTGTCTTTTCCTCTGCAGGCGGCTGCGCTGACCTCTGCTCAGAGGTGGATGTGTGGTCTCTCGGTGTCATACTGTATTGTCTTGTAACAGGAGGACTGCCCTTCGATGATGACGATGAGTCCATTATGAGGCAAATGGTCATCAAGGGGGACTACGAGGATCCTGAGTGGCTTTCAAATGGTCCGTTCTCCCCCTCGCCCATAACCTTTTTCTGATCTTTTACCAGACATACGTGATTTAATCCACAAAATCCTACAGAAGGACCCCATTAAGCGAATCACAATTTCCCAGATCCTTGCTCACTGCTGGTTTACATCCTCGTCTGATTCTGGCGGTGACACCCCAAGTCGTATTGTCGTCCCACAGCCCATTCAAGCCCAAGTTTCTGCTACAGCATCCTTCAGCAACAACACCGGATGACATTTCTCACGAATCTGTCTCCGATGAAAATCCACGTATGCACCGCTACCCGAGTCAGGCTACTATACGCAAGGCAGTCAAAATCGAAGGCATGAAGCAACTACACCCGGAGACGGTAATGGAAGAGGAAGTCTCCCATCCCACGCCTTGGCCCTCCTCTGAATCTCACCCTCCCAAGACTAAGGAACTCCCTTTCTTTCCCATGCGCACTCCTGTACGAACGAAGAGACGCTCTGTATCTTCAAATCTCTCCAACCCATCATCACCCACAGGTGAAAAGTCACTGACTTCATTTCCACCTCAAGATTTTGTGTCTCTTCTAAGCGCCCCAGCCCCAATCATATTCGGGACAAAACCTGAGCGTGAATTGCTCAATAATCTGAGCACTCTCGGGTTTGATACTGGCCAAATGGTACACTCTGTCTTGAGCGATGCTTGTGACGCGGCTAGCGCCATGTGGTGGATGCTCATGCGCCGTGTTGAACAGAAGGCGATGGAGGAGGCAAGCTCTCACTCAGAAAATTCTCTCCCAAAACATGAGGTACGAGAGCTAGATGCAGAAGCTCGTGGGAGCGTCGAGGGAAAGCGCCCTTCAGGCAGTGGGACTCACAATCCCGAAACCCCTTCGACTGTCCAAGCGAAGCCAAACACTTTGCTCTCAGCTCCCTCCGCGCCAGAATTGGCTTTTATTCCTCCAACACCGACATCTTCCCGTGATTCCCGTGCCGCTGCAAAGACACCTCCTCGTGTTGCCTCGCCGAGCCATACACTCCTGTCACCTACCTCATCTAGTACTGATTCGCAATCGAAATCTTACCCGTCAACTCCCAGTGGAAATGTCAAGGAGAAAGACAGGGAGAGAGACAAGGAAGGCTCGAAAGGAAAGCGGGAAGGCAAGATGCGTTCTGGTAGTGTCAGCATCATGCAACGGGCCACCACAGCCCTCGAGGCTGCTGGGTTAGTTCGGAAGAAATCTACGGAGGTTGTGAAGGATGAAAAGTCGAAGGAGAAAGATAGCGAGAAACGCGGTACGCCTGGTGACGAACCTCGACACTTGCACGGTGGGTCGGGGAAGCTTGTTAGGTCGCCTCCCTCGCGGGACACCCCTGTCCCTGGTGTGCCGAATCTAGACCAGGAAGTTGTTGTGAACAACGCAGCCCCAGAAATTTCGCCTACCCCGTCGCCCGGAGACACCCTCACGTCCTTGCCTCAAATATCTCCAAAGGAAGGGGGTCAACACCGAAACCGTGCGAGTCTGCTCACTGCGTTCCGGATGTGGTTCAACGAAGATCGAAGAAGCAAACGCAAGTCTACTGCTAAGGGAAGTGTCAACGTACCATATACGCCGCACGGGATGGAAACACGCACGCCACCACCTTCTGGTGCAGGTCGCAATTCCGTCAAGGCGAAGCGACGAACCAGCGGTAGTGGGGGAACCTCTCGCAAGGGCCATCGCGCAATGGGTCCCTCCATATCGTCTCGCCGATCCAGCAGTGTCAATTCTCGACGTTCGTCTACAGCCTCCATGGCACAAGTCACCGTTGAGTCACCACAACCTACCTTTGAGCATATGGTTGCAATGACAAGACAACGAAGTGACCCTTCCCGCCGTTCCTTTGGCAGCAGGACGCCTAACTCGGAGCGTGGGGAATACAACTCATCCCGTCCATCATCTGTGCATAGTTTCACCATTGGAAAACATAGGCATCGTAAATCACCCTCTGCGAGTTCAGCAGGTTCCCTTCAGCTTGCACGGGCTGCGTCGCCATACCATCGTAGGGCGGGCTCTGGTTCCTCGACGCGGGTGGTGCGCTCACCGGCTCAAAGCGCGCCACGGGCACCGCACCTGCGCTCTAACTCTACTACATCTTCCGTCCATTCGTTACCTTCCTCTAGGCGCGGTTCATTTTATGAGCAATCGGAAAGCGAAGCACAGCGCACTGGTTCCCCCTTCCGTCCCCATTCACGCAACACTTTAGACGAGACTCCACGGCGTGGCCAATCGCATGGGAACTCCACATTTGTTGCCCAGAAGCGCCAAACGCCATTTCAACCTCCTTTATTAACAGGGTCTACTAGTACCTCGAGCCGGTCTAGCTGGAAGAAGTCGTGGGGCCTCGAACCTCCGGGTTGGCAGACACGAACTGCGCGGCTCCCCATTGAGGTATTATCGGTCTCTCCTGCAGGCGATGCTACTGTGCTACGAGACGTGTTTACTGGACGGCCGTCACTCAGCCCAGACGACGACGACGAATGGGTGGATGTAGATGATGAACCTGGTTACATGGGTGGGGTGGGTCAGACCCCTGCGACAGGGACATCGTTATTCAGCGCTGGCAGCGGCGTTTCACCCATAGACCCAACTTTCGGCGGTTCTCCTTTTGTGGAGAGCCCTATTGTGCTTACCGCTACCCGCGGCTCTGCGTCCGCACGTTCCCAAAAGGGTACGCGTGCTGGCAAAGTTTCGTCCAACCGTACCAAGCCCGGTACGTCCCCGATTGGGCGACAGTCCCCTCTTCCTGGCGAAATCAACTTGGATGGCGTGCCTGAAGCTCGTGGTGGGCGCAGACAGCTGCCAACTACTCGGCCAGGACCCGCCTTTAAGCATGCTATTCAGGAAGAGGACGAGGATGAAGGAGAAGAATGATTTGGATCTGCATTTTTGTCCTGTTCATGCCCATAAATGACCTATGACTCATCCCTAGATGACCCACTTTCCTGGCACCTGGCATAGTATAGCTTGGTGTTTTCCCCATGGTTCGCGTATCAATCTGTTACTAGTGGAGACTTTCACCCATACCATTTTTCTTGTTTATCTTTGCTTCTATGGTTGATTATCGATTATGCTCTCACCCTTGTTTTATATTATCTACGTCTCCTTAGGCAAGTTACTAACTTTCATTTTCAATTGAAAAAACAAACAAGGACAAAAGAAGAAAAGAGACATGTGACTAACGCGGTTGTCACATAAACAGTCACGCTTGGCTCACAAACGCGTCACTTCACTTGATACTCTCATTTCTACGTCTAACTAACGATGGCACGCGGTGTGAACACGAGATCTCGGGCACCATTCCGTGGCTTTAGAGGAAACAGCTCGTCGAGAGGTCGCGGTCGCGGTCGCGGTGGCTCACAGGCCACTAGGACGGGTGCTGCCTCCCTTCAAGACGAAGAAGGCACGCGATTGGCGGAAAGATTTGAACAAGTACAGGTGTATAATGACATCGACGACAAGCTTGGTTTTTCACGGGTTCAAGAAGGACCGAAGAAGGAGGGTTGGTTAGTAAACATGCATCCAGTTGAGTGCAACTTTTCAATCCACACTGGGAGCGCACAGCGTGTCGCTCGGCCAGTAAAGGGGACGCGCCACGTTTGATGAATTTGTTGGGGATTTTGATCGAAGCAAGCAATACCTTGAAGTTTCTTCTGTCGTCTTGTCCTGTACTAATAGGAATCCTCTGCTAGACGATTGTTAAGGACCCGGACTGGCCTGGCGGCAAAGCTGCGGTCGATTATTATTTCATTCAAGAGGACGGCGGAATGTTTAAGTGCACGATGAACTATGAACCGTACTTCTATATCGCATGTATCGTACGTTTTCCCCTTCATGTGCTCCATTTCTTCATTTTGATACATATTAGGTCGGGATGGAAACCATCGTCGAGGAATGGCTTGTCAAGAAGTACGAAGGTGTCATTTATCGTATAGTTCGCGAGAAAAAGGAAGACCTCAAGATGCCCAATCATCTCCTTGGACATCGACGCCTTTTCCTTCAATTGTGCTTTCGAAACGTCTCGGACCTCTTGACTGTGCGGCGTGACGTTATGCCCCTTGCCTTGGCCAATGGTGCAAAACGTAGTGCCATCGACGCATACGCTGAGGTTGTCAATGCCACGGAAAGCACTCACATGGATGTTGACGCTGCATGGGGTGCCGAAGCGAGCACGTCTTTCACGCGTGACAAGGATCCGCGTGATGCCATCATTGACATTCGGGAGTTCGACGTACCGTACTACTTACGGGTAGCGATGGATAACGAAATTCGTGTGGGGATATGGTACACTGTCACGTTCAATGGCGGACAGCCGACTCTCAAACAACTCACGGAACGAGTCAAGCGTCCCGACCCGGTGGTCATGGCATTTGATATAGAGACGACAAAGGCACCTCTGAAGTTTCCCGATCAAGCTATCGATCAAGTCATGATGATCTCGTACATGGTCGATGGCCAAGGCTACCTCATTACGAATCGCGAAATTGTAAGCGAGGATATCGAGGATTTCGAGTATACACCTAAGGAGGGCTATGAAGGACCCTTCGTCGTGTTCAATGAACCGAACGAGGTGAGCTCAGCCGTCGATGAAAGAGAGCGTGTTGAGTGGCATACTTATTGTTTTTTCAGGAATCCACAATTATGCGTTTCTTTCGGCATATCCAGGAGGTAAAACCTACAGTCGTGGCGACGTTCAATGGTGACTTCTTCGATTTTCCGTTTCTGTTTGCTCGCGCGAAGGTACATGGAATAGACATGTTTCTGGAGACTGGTTTTGCCATAGACTCGGAAGACGAATTCAAGAGCCGATGTTGTGTGCACATGGACTGTTTCCGCTGGGTAAAGCGTGATTCCTATCTGCCACAAGGTAGTCAAGGCCTGAAAGCGGTAACTGTTGCAAAGCTCGGTTATAATCCCATTGAGCTGGATCCCGAGCTCATGACACCGTGCGGTACATACTATTTGCTGTGTTAAACCTATGCTGACGAATCCGCTCGAGCAGTTATGCCATGGAACAACCACAAGTGCTTGCTCAGTACTCAGTCTCAGACGCCGTAGCAACATATTACCTGTACATGAAATATGTCCACCCCTTCATCTTTTCGCTGTGTAATATCATCCCACTATGTCCAGATGAAGTTCTTAGAAAAGGCTCTGGCACCTTATGTGAGACACTCCTAATGGTGCGCCATATAGTCTCTTTGGTGTCAGCGCTGTTGACACCACTTTCAGGTGGAGGCCTTAAGGGGACAAATTATCATGCCAAATCGTCATGAGGAAGAGTATGGAAACATGTACGAAGGACACCTCCTGGCTTCCGAAACATACGTTGGCGGCCATGTCGAAGCACTGGAAGCGGGAGTATTTCGGAGCGACATAGAAACTCAGTTCAAGATCGTTCCATCCGCTGCGCAGAAGGTTAATGTTTACCCTCTTCGATCATGACAACTCGCTGACTCTCAGAGAAGCTGATCAACGAAATTGACGCCGCGCTAAATTTCTGTATCACGGAGGAGTGTAAAACCCCTCTCGAGGAAGTTACCAATTACGATACAGTCAAGGCCGAAATACGAGCTGCTCTCGAAGAGCTACGAGATAACCCTTTGCGAACCGACAAGCCTCTAATTTATCACCTGGACGTCGCCGCGATGTACCCCAACATTATGTTGTCAAATCGTCTACAACCTGATTCTGTGATCGACGAGTCTGTCTGTGCCGTCTGCGACTATAACCGACCGGGGAAGACTTGCGATAGGCGGTTAACGTGGGCTTGGAGGGGCGAGTTCTTCCCTGCTCGGAGAGATGAGTTCAACATGATCCGACACGCTCTCAATCAAGAGACATTTCCACCGAAACGCCCTGGAGGACCTCCTAGACGGTTTACCGACCTAACTCCAGCGGAACAAACTGCCCTTACGCACAAGCGACTTGGCGATTATTCACGAAAGGTTTATAAGAAAATCAAGGACACCAAGGTCGAGAATCGTGAGACGATCATTTGCCAGCGTGAAAATCCTTTCTACGTCGATACTGTACGCCGGTTCCGCGATCGCCGCTACGAATACAAAGGCCTTCATAAGACGTGGAAGAAGAACCTTGATGCTATTTTAGCACAAGGGAGGCCGCTTGCCGAGGTGGACGAAGCAAAGAAGCTTATCGTCGTCTACGACTCGCTACAGTTGGCCCACAAGTGTATTCTCAATTCTTTCTATGGATACGTGATGCGCAAGGGCGCTCGTTGGCATTCGATGGAGATGGCAGGAGTAACCTGCCTGACGGGCGCCACCATTATTCAGATGGCTCGCCAGCTTGTGGAACAGATTGGTCGCCCCTTGGAACTTGACACGGACGGGATTTGGTGTATACTGCCGGGCGTATTTCCAGAGAACTTCAAGTTTCAATTAAAGAACGGGAAATCGATTGGGTTTAGCTACCCATGCACAATGCTCAATCATCTTGTCTACGACAAGTTTACAAATCATCAATACCATGATTTGGATCCGGTGACCGGAGATTACAAGGTCCATAGCGAGAACTCTATCTTCTTCGAGCTGGACGGTCCCTATAAGGCAATGATCTTGCCTTCGTCCAAGGAAGAGGACAAGTTGTTGAAGAAGCGTTATGCTGTTTTTAATGACGACGGGTCTTTGGCGGAGTTGAAGGGATTTGAGGTAAAGCGCCGAGGCGAACTTCAACTCATCAAGGTCTTCCAGTCCCAAATATTCGAGAAATTTTTGCTTGGGACAACAACAGAGGAATGTTATGCAGCAGTCGCTGAAGTCGCTGACCGTTGGCTGGACGTTTTGTACTGCAAGGCTTCAGACATTTCAGACGAAGAACTCGTCGAACTCATCGCCGAAAACAGAAGTATGTCAAAAACCTTGGCCGAGTATGGGGGGCAAAAGTCGACCTCAATCAGCACTGCTAGGCGACTTGCAGAATTCTTGGGAGACCAGATGGTCAAGGACAAAGGTCTAGCTTGCAAGTTTGTCATTTCCGCGCAGCCAGCAGGGGCACCTGTTACCGAACGTGCAGTCCCTGTGGCCATATTTTCGGCCGACGACAGCGTAAAGCGAACATATTTGCGGAAGTGGCTAAAGAATAATGGACTCACCAATTTTGACCTGCGATCCATCCTCGACTGGGACTATTATATCGAACGGCTTGGCTCTGTCATCCAAAAGTTGATCACCATCCCTGCGGCTATGCAAAAGGTGGCAAATCCCGTTCCCCGTATCCATCACCCAGACTGGCTGCATAGACGAGTGGCCGCTCTTGAAGACAAATTTTGCCAGCAAAAGATGACTGACTTCTTCAACCCATCTAGCGCTAATTCAGAGCATATGGAACCAGCGGATATTGAAGATGTTGGAAGCGTCGACCGAAGCTCCACTCGCCGCCGCATCGCAGTAGTCAACCGCAAACCACGTAACCGTCATGTATTATCAGAAGAAAACTCGGATGACACTCTGAATCGACCTCTACCAAATCCACTACGAGATTACTCTGCCTGGATCAAGTCTATGCGGCCCCGTTGGAAGCAACGTCGTATTGTGTGCAGTGACAACGCGTCTACGGCCGTCCCATCCATGTTCCGAGGGGTGACGAAAAGCAAATCTACGTCTCGCTGGGACATCATTCAATTGCGTCCCACGCGCTCACCTGGACGGTACGATCTCTGGCTCAGTGTGGATTCGGAACTCTTCTCGATACCGCTCCGCATCGCGCGCGAATTTTATTTGCACCTTCGGATAGATACGTCCGATAGTCTCTTCCGATCTGACATGTGCACATGGGAAAAGGTCACCCGGAATTTGCCTCGTAATATGCCTTGTGCAAACCTCTACAAAATCACGGCGCGCGAAGATGTGTATCAAGAAAACCAGGAGTATTTCGTCGACCTCACAAATCACCCAAACGTCGACGGTATTTTCGAGCTTCAGGTAACGACCAATTGTAGCTCGAACATTCATAGCTCCCTTTATATTAACCACGGGCTACAGGTACCTCTACCCATTCGGGGTGTTTTCCGGCTAGGAAAAACGTGCGCACCTGTAGACAACAATATTACGCTCAACCGAGCTGGCATTACGGGTCTGGATCTCCACCAGATAGAAATGGGACGTCCTTCGCCCCGTTCTCGGTATTTGGACGAGGGGAGAGCAGGAAAATACCTCTTCCTCTATCATGCATGTTCGGTTAACGCGCCTATCCACGTCTTCGTCCTCTTTCTGCCCATGGGTAACGTGAGGTTGCATTTAGTGGATCCAGCAACCCGGCGACAACCAATTCCCCGTCTCAGAGAAGTTTATAGCGATCTATGGCAGCAACAACACACTAAGTACGGAAGATGCATCTCCATTCGTTATCCAGAGTCACGCGAATTCAGCTCAACGTATCATTCAAGCGACTCGGCAGCTCTGAAAGCCATTTCAAGGGAACTGGGTTTGCTCGAAAATCAGTCCTTCACCGTTATCCTGTCCTCTATGAAGGACCAAGCGTACTTCAACCATTCAGTCTCTAGACTTAGCAGATTCCCTGTTCTCTGCATGTCCAGAGCAAAAGCTCCCCACAGCCTCGATGTTTTTCCTTGGCAGACGAACGTCGCACAAAAGATGTGTCAGCGTTATCTCTCTCTTGGTCCATGGATCGACCGTATGACAGCACTGGCTGAGTATTACGACGTTCCTATTGGCCATATAGATGGCGACCAACCACTCCTCCTCGCAGACGTTGTCTTTGCCAGGCGACTTGTAAGCCAGGATATGATTTTGTGGTGGTCGCCGAGTGGTCGACCAGATTTGGGTGGCCTAGAAGACGACATGCGTCCCACAGAAGAGTTGCCCAACACTGAATTCGTCTCCCCAGGTTGCTACTCCAACGTCTGTCTCGAGGTGACGGTGCGAAACCTATCCGTGAACTCCGTGCTCCATGCGATGGCCGTCAACGAACTGGAGGGAAGTGGTGGGACGACTGCATTCGACTCGGTATCGCATACAATCGAGGAATTTGCTGATGGGGAAGTCCACCGCGATCTCACGCTTGGTGAATGTAATGTATCTCCACAAACATTCGGAATTATCAAGTCCATGGTAAAGGCGTGGTTACTGGACAAGATTCGGCATGGTGTCGAGAGTCCGGCCACACTCGCAATCGATCACTTCTGGAGGTGGACCAGCTCGAAAGTTTCTCACATGTACGACCCCAGCATCCATCGATTCGTGCATGGCCTTATGCGGAAGACATTCATCCAATTGCTTGCAGAGTTCAAGCGGCTTGGTTCGCAAGTTGTATACGCAGACTTTAATCGGCTTTTGCTCGTCACTTCAAAGCCTCCAGGAACGGCACATGCATATGCGACGTACATCACAACGGCAGTGACATCAAATGAACTTTTCCAACACATATATTTAAATACGGAACGTTTCTACGATTTCCTGTTATTCATGGATCAAGCCAACGCGGCCGGCATCGTGTGCGAAGATCCACTCTCCGTTGAGCCAGCACAGGAACTCGTTGTCGAAATGCGCTGGAACATCGAACTCTTTCTACCCCCCGCAATCCAGGGCGAGTTTTCCGATGTCGTCCGTTATTTTCTCCTTGAGATGTACAGAGCGGCTCAGACAGACGGCCAACGTGCGCCGTCGCGTGTGCTTGCCACAAACGGTGCCCCAGATGCAACGCAGGGCGATGCCAACAAAGCCCGCGAGCGTGACGCGATCCGGGACTTTATCTTGCGGCGGCTGACGAGGAAGCTCTTTCGGGCGATCAGCAACGTCCAGACACGGATGCATGCCGCCGTCGGCGACCCCGAGGCAGAGCAGGCGCTCTCTTTCCCGGTGCTCCCCGGCTCACACCTCACCACCCTCACCGATCCCGCCGTCGAGCTCACAAAGTTCGCTTGCGCGGTGTTCGCGCTCGCCAAGTCCTTCGACAACGAAGTGGGCCTGCTCACGCGCAACGCACTGGAGCTCGTCGGCGTACGCGCCTTCGGCGAGGCCGCCGCGTTCCGCAACCCCTGCGTGCCGCTCCGCCTCTCGGGCGTCCCCTGCCGCCACTGCGATGCGCTCCGGGACTTTGACTTTTGTCGCGACGCGGACCTGCTCCCCCGCCGTCGCGCCGGAGATGCAGATGCAGATAGACGACCTCCGCGCTGGGCGTGCACGCGGTGTGGTGCCGAACATGATCGCACGGCAGTCGAGTTCGAGCTCATCGAGCGCGTGTACGCGCTCGAACGCATCGTGGCGCAGCAGGATCTACGCTGTGCGCGCTGCGGCCAAGTGCGCGCCGACCATGTCGCGCGTATACACGAGTGTGGAGGCTCATTCCGTAACACGATGAACCGAGCGGATCTACGCCGCACACTGCGCACCATGGTAAATGTCGCGATTGTCCATGACCTCAGTCGGTTGCGGGTACGCATATTTCTTTGGTGTTTTCATCATTGTATTTATTTTATTTTTACCTTCTACAGGAAACTGCCCAGGCAATGTTGGAAAACTGTTAAGGCCCCTAGCAGGAATATGTTTGTTCGTCAGTCAGTACGCTATCATCGAACCTTGCATCATACCCCTTAAAAATTTGCCGCTGTCTTTTTATCATTTTGTTGTCACTTGTATCAAGGGCAGTGCCAAGGCACGTTCACGTGTACGCGTGCTAGCACAATCGAATTCGTCACTGGGAGCGAAAATAAATAGTATGATTGATTGGAGCAGTGATCATGGGGTGCCAGGCCGCATCTCAGGTGCTTTTGCGACACGAGCCCTGCCCATGCCCTGCGCGTTAAAAGGTCTAACAGACCAAGTAAGCGGTCGCAGACCAGTTGGTGATTGCGGTACATGTCTCGATGACTACCTACGTACACCTCCGTATTCACACTGCCAATTAATGACTATATATACAAACTCGAGCACTGTCCGAGTGAAAAGGCAGTCCGGCAAGTGTGAATCGTTCAACGTGTGGAGGGTATAGGTGACGATAAGGGTGACGAGGGGCGTATGGGGTGGAGGGGCGCCAACAAAGGACAGGAATACCCGAGGCAAGATATGCGATCAAAGAGCTTGGATTTGTACAATAAGAAACTGCTTCTCATCCTGAGAGTCCCCATCCAGGTGAATTGTCAGTTAACTAGAAAATGAAAAGTCAGAAATGAGGGGGCGCACCGTAAACTGTTCATCTATAGGACGTAATCGTCAACTGAGTTGAGATATCGGTTGTAAAATGATGACCCACCATCCTTATCGTTGTGGAAGTTCTTGAGGAAAACGAGTAGTTTCTCCTTATTTCGTCGGAGGATGACCTCTATCTGTGGTGGTTTCTTGGGGTTGGCGACGAATACCTTGAATACATGGAATGCCTCAAATTGAATGTTCTTGCTCTTGTCACGAAGGAGGTTCATCATCATCTTGAGGTTTGCATCATTTGCTATGTAACGCGTCATAACGTTAAAGTTGGCACGGTCTAGAAGGATCTCGCCAAGCAGCTTGAGGGACTGGCGCTTCGTTACGTAATTGCTGGATAGAATCAGCGTTGTGAACGAATTGAAGAATCGATCGTAATTCTTGTCCAAGTACTCGGCGACCATTGGTTTATGCCGTGTGAGAGTTTCTTTGAGGCTTGTGTACGCATCTGTTGAAATACCAAAGGTTGTTGATTCGATGTAATTCGGGTAGTTGTAAAACCTTAAGGATACACCGGGATCAACAAGCAATCAAAGGAAGAGAGGGAACGCAGGAGACGCACTGTTCTGAGTATAAGAGGATCTTGCATAGTGGCTCGTGGCGAAGCATTTCGCGGAGGATCATGCCCGTGTTGAGCGCGATCTCCTCGTTCTCATAACCGGCGAGGGCGGCAAATAACACCTCACGCTTTCCGGAAATGTATTCGACGGTTGGCCAGCGTGTGCCAATCTGTCTCCGCAGGAGATTGTTAAAGATCTGCACGACATCTTTCCTTGCCTCAAAGTCGAAGCGTGCAATGTGGACGACGAGTAGGTGTAATAGATCCGTGCTGTAAGTCTCCTGCGCGAGCTGAGCGAAAAGTTCAGGTACGGGCTCTGGGGGCAAAGGTCAACAAATAGAGTAAAAGGGGTGTGAGAATGAGAAGCAGACCGCCATCGCCATAGAGCATGCCCTTGATTTGCTGCAGGTACTTGCTGACTTCTTCGCCAGCCTGAAAGACCCATATCGGGGCGATTCTAAGATCTGGAGGGGGCGAAAACGCACCTTCTTTCTGGGCTCACCTGGCGGGGCTGACTCGAGTTTGAGGATATTATCCCGGAGGCCACGCACGAGGTCCGTCGGGGTACGCTGCTTCGTTTTGAAGAAGTTCATAGCGTCACTGCGGGACAAGAGGGGAAAAGTATAGCGCACGGTTGCGTAAAGGAGCAAGATGGGAGGTAAGAGTGAAGAGATGATGCAGCGATGAACATGAGCAGCAGTACAGCAGTGCAGTAACCAGATGCCGGCATCAGCCTGATTTGTCTCACTGTTTGTCTGACACAGTCTCTATCCCCTCGGTCTCCGGTGGCAGGTCACCGGTCGGTGCGGCTGTAAACACTATAAATACTGTATACCCTTTCCCCCTCGACCACCCCTCACAGCACCTATCATGCCTTTCACCCCCGACGCTGACCTCGACCTTCTTTTCCTCGAAGAACTCATCCCACACCATGTCAAGGATGACCTGCCGTCAGACCTACACGTGTGTCTTCCCTTCCAATGTCGCCCCTCGGCCTTCTTTTCTTACCGGTACCGCGCCTGCCATGTAGATACGCCCTTTAGCTTCGACCGATTATGACCGTGGGCACTTGTCCTTGCTCAGTATTCTCTCGCAAACTCCCGACGTTGGCGCCGACGCATGGGCGTCTCAGTTCCATGAGCTCCGTGACATCCCAACTACCTACTACATCCTCGTCGTCGTCTCGCGGGAGACCGATCAGATCGTCGCATCAGGTGGCGTCTTTATCGAACGCAAATTCATACGAGACCTGGGTCGCGTCGGGCACATTGAAGATATCGCCGTTGCCCGTGAGATGCAGGGCAAAAAACTCGGATTACGTATAATCCAGGCTCTCGCGTACATTGCCGAGGGTGTGGGCTGTTACAAGACGATTCTTAATTGCAGTGATGCTAATATCCGTGCGTTTTATTGTCTCGTCGGGAGGTGACCTGTATTTCTGATTCTCATTGCTCTTCTCAGCGTTCTATGAGAAGTGCGGTTTCGAGAAACGGGAAAACGAGATGGTGAGTACTATCAAGTCACCGTCGCAATGTTTACTCACTTGTTAACAGGCCAAGTATGGCATTGGGCGGGCCCGTACACCAAGGCTTTGAACTGCACACCATCCAAAACCCATATTTCACTGCTGGCACATTTGAAATGGACTTCTTTAGATTGGGTATGTAGACATAATAAACTCAATATCATCCGCCTTCGGGCGTTTCGTATCATGCGAGTAAATGGAGGGTATGCATGCTACAGACACTATCGTACACGTGCGACCCGAATATATTTACTGCCATAATAATCGTGAACATGCGCAGATAGCCACGCCAAAAAATTGCCAAAGAGAGAAAGAGAAACCGAATAAGATAACGGAAGTGCACACGTGCAAAGCAGCTCATCAAATCATGGGTCCTCCTCGTCCTCTTCCTTCAGCGCGTCTTCATCGAAGCCGCCAAACCGCCCATGGGCTATCGGTGGTGGTGCACAATCGCCGCTCGGTCGTGGGCGGAAGCTTTCCCTACGTGCGCGCTTTGCTTTGAGACCAACTACTTGTGGGTTCTTCGACGTGGATGTGCCGAGTCCTGAGCCGACGCTTCGTATACGATACGAACCCGAAAAATGGTGTCGTGCAGGAGCGCCGGCGCCGCCCAGGGGTTCCCTCGATGGCGGGCGCCCAATTCCGAGCGCGGCATACTGTT
>WNFR01004213.1_pt1 | contig 20726 bp, 20 predicted proteins | sample 5400221 | NCBI WGS metagenome assembly WNFR01 (sample SAMN13153357, study PRJNA577476) | soil metagenome | isolation source: 40 cm soil under Madrone tree | place: USA:California | collected 2016-06-14 | reverse complement strand
TACATCGAGACGCAGCTGGCCGCGGGCAGTCCGATTGTCGCGCTCGGTTACGAAGACGGCATTTTATTTTTAACTGTCGGGCGGGCTCGACAGAAACTTTTCGAGATTTACGACCGCATCGCAATGGGCGCGATTGGGCATCCCGGCGACATCGAGCGTTTGCGCATGGCCGCGATTGAACTGGCGAGCACGGAAGGTTTCACCCGCTCGGCGGCCGATGTGTCGCTCCGGCGCCTGGCGCATTATTCGCTCAGCCCGGTGTTGAAAAGCGCGTTCGAGCAAGTTTATGGCGCGCCTTTTCTAGCCCGGCTCCTGTTTGCCGAAGTCGGTCCCAAACCCGAAGAGGATTTGTTTCTCCGCGTGGAGTACGACGGCGCCATCGCCACGAACGGTGCGGCCGTTTCGCAGACCCGAAACTCGCTGCTTCCGGAATTGAGGCAGCGGTCCTGGAGCGCAATAGCCGACCAGCAATTCGTTATCGAGCGTTGTCGGATGAGGAAGTTCGCTCGTTGATCGGAGGTTAAGAACGGAAAGCCATGTTCCGAGGGCGATTACAATTTCGCGGGATCCAGAATGCAGTAGCCTGGCTCGGGTTGCTGTTGATGATTGCCTCCTTTGTCTGGTGGCAATTGCTATTGCAACCGACGCCCCCTGCAGCTCCTTCGGCGGCGGTACCGGCGCCGTTCACGGTTGTGGTTCTCGATCCCGGCCACGGTGGTCAGGATTCCGGATCGATGGGCGGCGGGGTCCTCGAGAAAGATCTGACGCTGGAGGTCGCGCAACGCGTCGACCGATTGTTACAAGCGCAGGGTCTGGCCACTGTGATGACGCGAGTCGGCGATAGTTACGTTTCTCTGGCAGATCGTGCTGCGGTCACCAATCGCTCCGCGATTTCATGGCTGCCGTTTTTGCAAACCGCTGCGCCCGCGGCGCCGAGCACAGAGAGCCAAAGTCTAGCTGGTCTTATTCAGGAGGCAATGGTGGCACGGACCCAGGCAGTCAACCGTGGGACGAAGGCGAGCCAATTTTTTGTGATCACGAATGTGCGCGCGCCGGCCGTGCTGGTGGAAGGAGGATTTCTCACCAGCAAAGAAGAAATGGCCAAACTGGCTAACGGGGATTATCGCGAGCAAATGGCCGAGGCTATTAGCGACGGAATCTTGCGTTATCGCGAGGTCTTAAAACAGCGCCAGCCGACTCTGGCTGTGACCGAGCCGAAGAGCTGAATAGGCCGGATAATAGAGCGTCAAAGTCAAAGCAACATCGACATGAAACTTCTAATCGCAGTCCTGTTTTTTTTGACATCGGTCGCATTGGTTCGAGCAGATCAAACAATCGAGCGGGCGCAGCAAGCCCTGAAAGACCAAGGCTTTTATTACGGCGAGATTACAGGCGACAAGAATGCCGACACGACCGCTGCCATCCGGCGCTATCAAATTCGCAATGGGTTGCAAGTGAACGGAGATCTAAATGAGGAAACACTCCGCTCGCTCGAAAGAGTTTCTCCCTCGTCTTCACCGGCGATTGCCAAAGCGTCCCCTTCGGTGGCTCCGGAGACGCCCGATTTGCGCGCCGACTCTTCACGCGAACCAGTCGTGCCTTCGAAACCGGCGCCGGAGGATTCTTTCAATGTGATCCCGCAAACTCGACAACCTGTTCGGCCCAATTCCGGTGCGGCTGTTCCCGAAACAGCCGGCAATTTTGCGGGCACGCCCTACGAGATGGCGCCGCCGGAGGTACAGCGCAATGTCGTTATCTCCGCGCAAAATACATTGGCACGGCGCAACCTTTACCGGGGTGAAATCAATGGTCTAAATGGACCGGACCTGGAGTTTTCCCTGCGCGCCTATCAATCGCGGGTCGGACTTCCGGTCACCGGCCGACTCGATTTAGAGACTTTGGCCGCCTTGGAACTTTTGCCTGGAGCCAACCAGCCGGTTTACACTCCGCGTCGTCGTGTTGGGCCGGAACGACCGGTGCGCGGCGAATGGATTCACGAGTAGATGTCGATCTTGCGAGTCTTTCGGTAGCAACCGTTAAGGTTTTTCAGTTTCGAACTGCACGGATTGCAATTCGGCGAAGACGGTGCCGACAAAAATCTGCGCCTCAATGCGCAACACAAGCCGGTCTCTGTCATCTGAGACCCAGGCGGTGGCGCGGCGGAACTTCCGATGCGGTTCCAGCTCCATATTTTTGCCGACTTTGTCAAGATGCAGGTCGACTTTGATGGCGTTGTAGCTGCCGGCACGAACTGAAACTTTTTCGCGGCCGAGCACCGTCACCGTAGCGAGATAAGCCGAAGTCGCCGGATAAACGACGATTCGATAAACGCTCCGGTCCTTCAACGGCTGACTTCGCAAATAAAGGAAAGCCGATTCCAGATCGAACAGATTCGGGAAATTGAATTCCTTCGTCTTGGTCGTTCCCTCACCGGGACCTTCTGTGCGGGCGCGTTTGACGCCTGAATTCGTAAACGCGAGCTGCGTGATCAGTTTTTTGAACCGATAAGCCTCGGTTTGTTTGCTCTCGATTGGGCAAAGCGTGTCTGCGTCGGCAACGGCGCGATAGCTGGCATCCAGTTTCCACAGCGCTCGCACGAGGCCGATGGTGCGTCCGACGGCCTCGCCTTGGAAGCGATCGGGGGAGATTTTTTTGAAACGAATGTCGCCGGTCGCGGCGGTGAATCCGCTCCAGCCAAAATGATAGTTGGCATGAAGTGGCCGGAGCTCGGGGAAATTACCGGGCGGGTCTTTGGTGATGCTCGAACGCCAGTCGGCAGCGAGAGAAGCTGCCGGCGCCAAGGCAAACACGAAGAACAAGGCGACGATGGTCAGTGCGCGGCAAGGTGGATGTCGATGTACGCCGCCTGGCGCTGATACCGGAAGTCTTCTCTGGCCTCTGGGTCCCGCGCCGTGCGCGCGCCTGGAAAAGACAAACCGGTTGATGTGCGTGGTACGAAAAAAACACACGCGAGGTTTAGTCGCGTGTGTTTTCAAATAATCGAGCTAAGAGTTAGGGCTTTTTCGGAGTAGAAGCAGGAGTAGCGCTCGCACTGCCGGTCGCGAGAGGGGCGGTTACGCGACCCGGCTTATTCAGGACCGCAATCACGTCATTGGTAAAATCGACATTGTCGCGAGAATACATTAAGACCGGAACGCCGTTGAGGCTATTGCCCGACTTATCGAAGACGACGTCGAGGCTGTTCGCTTTGACCTTTTCCATTACCACATCGGTAATCTCTTTGACGATGCCTTCGCGCATCCGCAATGCCTGCTCCTGGAGCTGGCGCTCGCGCGTCTGACGAAACTCGTTGATCTCGCGCTCCATGTTCTTGATGTTCGAGATCTTGTCATCGCGCTCTTTGGCTTTTTGCGTCTTGGCGTCGGCGCTCAAAGCGGGGGCATCGAGTTGTTTGTTGAGGTTGTTAATTTCATCGAGCGCCTTTTTATAGGCGTCGGCGCGCTCGTCGTATTCTTTTTTGGCCTGGTTTTTTGCGTCGTTAATCTTGGCCTCCGCGTCTTTAGTTTTGCTGTATTCCCTAAATGCGCGGTTCATATCGATCGTGCCGATTTTTAAAGTGCCTTGAGCCTGAGCCGCGATTGGAACCACGAGCAAGGAAGCAAGGGTCAGAAAGAGGATTTTTTTCATAAACAGGGGTAAACAGGTCGTCGGAAACCTGTCAGATCGCAAGTAGCAAAATTTCGTTCAAAATTGATAGCCGACGCTGAAGTTGAGATGCCCACTCTTTTTGTTTCCGGAATTTTGAATGGGAAATCCATAGTCGAGGCGGAGAGGGCCGATCGGCAGATCGAGGCGGACTCCGACACCAAAGTCGGAGGCGATATTATCGTACGTCTTGCGAGGCGTGTCCGGTCGTCCAAAGAATATATTACTTGCTCTGGCGTTCTCGCCGCGCGGGACCGAAAGCGTTGTCTCACTGAAATCCCAAGGGTCGGGATTGACAAACCCCGTATCGTAAAAAACTGCGCCGCGCGCTTTTTCGACGATCGGAAAAGTCATTTCCACCGTGCCGCGCGCCATCGACTGGCCGCCAAGGGGCTGATTATTGGAATCTTTCGGACTGACATCGCGAAAATTGAAACCGCGCAAATTGTTTGAACCGCCGAGGTATAGCCGGTCGTAAATTGGCACTGAAGCGACCTTTTCCGGAACTTGTACGATTGTCGTAGGCGTGATTGGAACGCCTTTTGCGTCTTGGACGGTGCCGGTCACAAAAAATGTTTGGTGCTCCGGCGTATTCCAGACATCGACAGTGGCCATTTCGGCGTTAAACAACAGGATCAGGTCAAACGGCAGGCGGAAATACTTGGAAGCTTCCAGGTCCCATCCGTAAATCTGTTCATCTCCACCGAGAGGGCCGCCTGCCACGTACGGCGTTAGTGAAACGCGCTCTCCGCGCCGCGTAAGAAATGGGTTATCGCGCCGGTCGAAAACAAGGCTGGTGATCACCTCGCTCTTAGTGCGTGTGCCTTCCTCTGCCCGAATCTCTGGCGAAACTCCCGAGAGCACATTGAAGATTTCGAAGTTCGTTAACTGGTAGCCGAGCGTCGTATACATGTACCAGAAAAGCGGCTTCCTCATTTCAATCGAGCCGCCGTAACTGCGCTGATCGTAGACGGCGCTCAGGTAGTTCGCTTCGTTGTAAAAGGCTTGGCCGCCAAGTGACAGACGACGATCGAGAAAATACGGTTCGGTCAATGCAATGATGAAATCTTTTCGCTGTGTCCCGAGCTGGGCGCGCGCTCTAAACTTCTGACCCGCGCCCGTAAAACCCGGCCAGTTCATTAGATCGAAGTTGCCCTGAGTTAGTTCTGCGAAACCGACCAATGAATCGACCGTGCTAAAGCCGGCGCCGAAGTTGAGTGAGCCGGTCCGCTTCTCCTCCACTTGCACGACCAAATCTTTGCGGCCTTCCACGCCCGTGGTTTCCGGATAGGTCTCGACTTTTCCAAAGTAGCCCAGGTTCTCAAGGCGTTTTTTGGTGGTCTCCACCCTCACCGTATTAAACACATCACCGGGGGCGATGAGAATCTCACGGCGAATTACTTTATCCTTGGTGCGGGTATTGCCGATGATGTTGATCCGCTCCACAAACGAGCGCGAGCCTTCCTCGATTTTGTAGTGCACGTCGATGCGGCCGGAACCCGCCGGCGTGCCTTGCGGAAGCACGACAAGATCGACATATCCGCCGCTGCCATAAGCGTCAGCGACGGCTTTCGCGTCGTCATGCAAGCTTTTCGGCGAATAAACGCCGCCCTCTTTCATCTTCAGCAGTGCGCGAATTTTTTGCTCGGTCGATTGTTTGTAGCCGGAGATTGTGAGTTTGTTGACGTGATATTGAATACCTTCGGTGAGCGCGATCGTGATGATGAGCGGCCCCTTCTTGCGTTCTCTGCGAACCTCCTTCACCTCGGCATCGATGTAACCGTGGTTCTGATAAAACTCTTTGATGCCATCGAGATCTTGCTGCAGTTGCGCCTCATCCAGTCGTCCTGTTTTATCGATAAACGAAATCAGCGACTTGCCTCGTGTCTTCATCTGCTTGCGCAGGATTTTCTCGCTGAAGTGCTCGTTGCCTTCAAAGTGGATCCGGCTCACCGCGCCTTTTGTTCCTTCATTGATCGTGTAAACCACGCGGGCCGTGCCGCGTTTCTCTTCGATCGGCTCGACCCGGAATTGCACGTCGATGTCCGTGAAACCCTTGCTCTGATACGTGTCGATTATTTTCTGGCGCGCTTTCTGCAGCTCATCTTCGTTTACCGGTGAATTAAGTTTGATCGCGATTTCCTTGCGGAGTTTCTTCGCTTTCACACGCTGTGCGCCGTCGATCACAATCTCGCGCACGACCGCCCGGGTCTGCACCGCCACGATTACTTTTACTCCGTCGGCCTCTGGCGCTCTTTCGCGACCGTGGCCGGTCCGGAATATTGCACATCGATCGATCGGATGATCGGCGCTCCTCCTTGTCCGCGCGCCGAAGCCGCGCCAAACAACGCGACTATGGACACGAGCAGAATTGCAAACGCGCCTCGCCCAATCGATCCCTGGAACTCTCTCATAAATTAGATGCGGAATCCCGCGGCAGCCAAAAAGCTGGCGCGGGACACGCGGGTATTAGTTAAGAAGAGGGCTATCGTCAAGGCGGGATTTTCCGTAAGGGTCGTAAGGCGCTTGTCCATAGACAACGCCCCTGGCCGTTCAGTTCAACAGTTCGTACCAGTTATTTCTTCGCCGCGGCTCGTAGCCGGCCTCGCGAATGAGCGATTCAATTCGCGCCGCGTCCAAACGAAATGTCGTGCCGGCCGCGCTGACTACGTTTTCCTCCATCATCACCGAACCGAAGTCGTTCGCGCCGTATTTCAGCGCCACCTGGCCGATGTCGGGGCCTTGTGTCACCCATGAGCTTTGGACGTTGTCGATGTTGTCCAAAAAGATTCGGGCCAAGGCCTGCATCCGCAGATATTCCGCCACGCCGGTCGGCTGTTTCACTTTCAGCGCGGTATGCTGCGGCTGAAATGTCCAGCAAATGAACGCGGTGAATCCGCCGCTCCGGTCCTGTTGGTCACGAATCCGCTGCAAATGTTCCACTCGATCTTCAATCGTTTCCACGTGACCGAACATCATCGTCGCGCTCGATTTCAAACCGAGCTCGTGCGCCACCTGCATTACCTCCAGCCATTGCTCGGTGCCGATTTTCAGCGGCGAAATCTTTTTCCGCACCCGATCCACTAAAATTTCGCCGCCGCCGCCGGGAATTGATCCGAGCCCTGCGTTTTTGAGTTCCGAAATCACATCGCGCAGCGGCATCCGGAATGTTTCTGCGAAATGCTGAAACTCCGGCGGACTGAACCCGTGGATGTTGATGTGCGGATATTTTTTGCGGATGTGCTGCAAAAGATCGACGTACCATTGGAACGGCAATTTCGGGTGATGTCCGCCCTGCATCAGGATTTGAACACCGCCCGCTGCCGAAAGTTCGTCCAGTTTCTCGTCGATCTGCTCGAGCGAGAGAACGTAATGGTCTTCGTCTTTTTCCGTCCGATAAAACGCGCAGAACTTGCAGTAAACATTGCAAACGTTCGTATAATTGATGTTGCGATCGACAATGTAAGTCACAATCTCACGCCCATGGCCGTTGTAACTTTTTCCTTTTGCCAGATCGCGTCGCGCCTGGGCCAATGCGCCGAGCTCTTCCAGGGGCAATCGATAAAGTTGCAGGGCTTCGTCCGGCGAGATTCGTTCGCCGGCCAGAACTTTTCCCGTCAACCCGTCTCCATTTAACGAAACCATTCCCCTTAATCTACCTGATCCGTGCCGCGCTTACGAGCGCTTTGGTAAAAGCTGGTTCTTCTCCAGGAACGCGGCGAGCGCCTGGTTGAATTCTCTCGGTTTTTCCATCATCACGAAATGCGACACGTTCTCCCACACCTGATAATCCAGGGTCGGAACGAGTTTGCGCGCGAACTGCTCGTACTCGGCCGACCAGATCGGTTGCTTGGCCAGAATCATTAAAACTGGGATGTCGATCTTGTCCTCTTCCCACAAGGCCGGCTCGGCCGTGGCTTCGAACTCGCTCACCGCCACATATTGCGGAGTGCGCATCACCAAGCTTTTGATCCGGTCGCGCAGCGCCGCGTCTTTGATTGGCTTGGTCATCCCGTCGATGAAATGGCCCGCCGCCTCCGGATAATCGTCGCCCCTCAACGGCGCGATGAACTTTTCCATGTTCGCCGCGCCCACGAACGGGCGCAATCCGCCTTCGACAATCACCAGCCCGCGCACTTTCGCCGGAAATTTGCGATAGAATTGCCGGACCACAGGAGTGCCGTTGCTGTGGCCGACTAAAATGACCGAGCCCACATTCGCATCGCGCAAGACGGCATCGATCGCCCGAACATAAAGATCCATCGTATAAGCGATGTGCGGTTTGTCGCTTTGTCCGTGTCCGGGCAAATCGATCGTGATCACGCGGATTTTCTCCGCCAGCGCCGCTGCTTGTTCGCTCCAGACCGTTTCATCGCAGCTCCAACCATGGACAAAGAGAAGCGCAGCGTCGCCTTTGCCGTAATTCGTGTAATGGACCTTCGCGCCGTCCAAATCGACCGAGCGCGAGTCGCTCACGATCGGCTGCCCGATGAGGGAGCTCGCAGCCGCGAGCGTTGATAAAATTGCGACGAACTTCTTCACGCGCCGAGGTTAGATGATCGGCCCGCGCTTCGCACGCAAGATCGTGGGGGTGTAGAGGCGCGTGTCCTTGCGCGCAGAAAATGCCTGTCCGGCTCGGACTGGATGCAACGTCACGTTGCTTGCGGCTGAGAACAGCCGCCACTACAACTTTCTCCATGTCGAAATCGATCGCGATCATCGGTGCCGGCGTATCCGGATTGACCTGCGCCGTCCTTTTTGCCGAGCGGGGATATCGCACTGCGATTTTTGCCGAGGAAATTGGCCAGCGCACAACTTCCGCCGCAGCTGGCGCGCTTTGGTTTCCTTACGATGCCGAACCGGCCGACAAAGTGATTCCGTGGGCGCTCGAGACCTACAAGGTACTTGTCGATCTTAGCCGCGATCCGCGCAGCGGCGTTTCGATGATTCAGCTGCGCCAGTTCTCGCGCACGCGCGAAATTCAGACTCCTGATTGGGCAAACTCGTTAGGCGCATCTGCTGTAGCCACGGCGCTGTGCGCCGTTCCGAACCGGCCGCAGGCCGGTGGCTACAACTTCGCAAGCGGCTTCGCCCTCACTGTCCCGCTGATGGACACCACCATCTACCTCGGTTATCTCGCGGCGCGATTTCAAAAAGCCGGCGGCTCGATTAATGGCAACGTCCGCTTCGAAAAACTAGAAGATGTCGATCTTGTCCGCCACCGGACGGACTCGCCGGGGCGAGCATTCGACCTCGTGATCAACTGCGCCGGGATCGGCGCGCGTACTCTCGTTAACGATATCGATTTGGAACCGCATCGAGGCCAGGTCGCCATCGTGCCGAAGATCGACAATCTCAACTGCGCGATCGTGTGCGACGACGGCCCGCTGATGTACGCAATCCCGCGTACGAACGATTGCGTCTTCGGCGGGACCAACGAAGTCAGCGACAATCTCGCTGTCGATCCAGCATCGACATCGCGCATCGTTACCGAATGCGCCCGCGTTTTGAGAGAAATCGATCCGCCAAAGGACGGATTCGCCGTGGCGAACAATCCGCCCGTTCTCACCGAACGCGTCGGTCTTCGCCCATTTCGAAAATCAGGCGTGCGCCTGGAAGGGGAAAAACTGCGCGATGGCCGCATCGTCATCCACAACTACGGCCACGGCGGCTCCGGCTTCACTCTTTCCTGGGGCTGCGCAAGAGATGCGTTTGCAATTGCGACGAATTGCAGCGCTTTTGTTTAATCCGTTTTTTCTGGTTGCGGGCAATGGGCAAACCAACTTCGCAACGTGGCGCAATCTAAATCGCACGGTTGCCAGGTTTGAAGACTGCGCAGTTGCAAGGCCGGCCAGGAATCGCGCACGCTGTAAATTGTGTCCTCAAATTTCACTTCGCCGCTTGAGACACGGTCGATCAGCACATGAGTTGGATCACGAAGAAGCGTTAACACTTGAATCGAAAGCCCGACGACACCGAGAAATAATGAGACCGCGCCGATCCATTTGTTTCGCCAGACATATTCAAGGACCGCAGCGGCAAGAAATCCGAGCACCGGCAGAATCGGCGTCATCAATCGCATTCCCCAACTTAAGCCCCATCCCAAGGGTCCCCAACCCGCGACGATCAGCGCATAACTGAGAACGAGAATCAGACAAAGAATTGTCAGCGTTTTTTCTCTTTTGTAGAAAAGCCATGCTCCGGGAATGGCCAGCAAAAGAATCGGCGAATAAACAAACAGCGACCGTCCCGGACTCAGGAACATCGCGTGCAAACCGGTGAACAGTGGCACGCTGAGATTGCCAACCGGATAACCAAAGCTCAGTGGCGACCCAAATCGCGCCCAATTGTACGCCGCCAAAATGAACAAGCCGACCACGATGATCGCGCCCGAGACCAGCGCTTTGAGACCTTTACGCCAGACCGTTCTTCCCCAAAACGGCAAAGCGAGCAGGTTTGTCGGTCGAAACAGAATGGAAATAGCCAGCGCGCTACTGCTTCCGAACGGCTTGTCGTAAACGGCGAAACAAAAACTCGCGATCAAGAACGCACCGGCGGCAACTTCGGAATACAGACCTCGCGATTGATACCACCAGTCAGAGCACAGCCCGACCAGCACCACGGTCAGCACTGACGTGCGCCAGGGAAAATAACGGCGCAAGAGCAGCAGAAGAAATGTCATTCCAAGCGCGCCCCAGAATGCATTGAGCCGCAGCGCCCATCTTGCGCCGGTCAGTGACGGCGCCATTTCCGTGACCCAGACATAGGGCTGATCGTTCGGCCGCGCTGTCAACTTGTAGACCAGAGCGACGGCAAAGACGTTTCCCGGAAAATATTTGGTGTACAAGTGACCGTCTGGTCCTTTGGCGCCAATATTCACGCGGTCTTGCAGCCACTCGAAACCGTCGATGGCCAAATGGCCGCGCGTTGCCAGCGAGACGCCAGTCGCGAAAACCGCCGCTTCGTCTGAGGCCTGCAATTTTCCTCTCGACGTTATTCCGTAGAAGAGAAGGAATGAAACAAAGCAAACCGAACTCGCGACTAAATATTGACGAGTGATCGGTAACACCTAACGAGAATAAGATAAGCCACCGCAGGGTGCTGCAACAACTTCACTGAAGTTGCATCGCAAGGGGGCGGTTGGCTTCATCGTTTGGTTAGACCTTACCGCCGCTTCGTCAGCACTTCGGAACCGGAGAGTCGATAACCGGCGTCAAATAAACCTTTGTAGTACCGTCTGAACCGCATGCGACCTTTATGGATCGACTCGATAATCATCCACTGCCGTGGTGACGAGCTGGAAATGGGCTTGGGATCGTAATCGTAATGGGTGATCAGCTCCAGTTTGTTTCCCCGCTGTAACTTCCACTTGCCTGCCCAATGGGTATCGCCGCCGATGAAGTCGAACGAATGATCGGCTCGGAAGGTGTATCGCGTAACTTCACCATATGCATCTGTGCCACCGGTCCACGTGCCGATAAGCTCTCGTGACGTGATGTCACGCGCTCGACTAATCGAGGCGGCAGCAAACAATGCGACCAAAAGAACCGCTGAGCGCATGAGGTCTAACGAGAATTAGGCCGATTAATTCGGTCTAATCCGGATCATGCGCTTACGTTAACGCGATGCACTGAAAGGAGCTGACGACGTCGTCGGGGCCTTTTTCGGCGAAGAAGCTTTCGTAATAGCCGGGGCCGAGGTCCCAGTGGGGACCTTTGTAATATTCGTCGCGATAAAATCGCCAGACCCCGCTTACCACGATGACGCAACTCATCCGATCGTTCCAGAAATCGCCAATGAAATGAAAACTCAGGTTCGTCCGTGCGTAGGCACCTTTAAAGCCGACGTGATCGTAAAGGACGAGCTCGGGCAGCCGAATGACCTCCTTGGTCGGTTCGATGTTTACCTTGCCGGCGCCGCTCACGTGATATCCGAGCGGACCAAGTTTCCATTTAATGTCGATGACGCAGCCGTTGTCGGGAGAAAGTTCTGTTTTCGGTATTTGTCTCATAAGTGGCGGGATTTTTCGCGATTTTGAACCAACTGAACCTGCATTGTCGAGCAGAGAGATTCAGCTTCTTTGACAGAATGAACAAGATGAACTGAATGAAACCCCGGATTTCCGGCCGGCTCATCTGAACTATTTTATGTATTCTGTTAATTCTGTCTAACCCTCTGGAAGCGTTAGATCAAATGTTCTCGGTTATCGGAGCGGAGCCGGATCGTTTTGTTCTGCAAATTGTGCATGGCCCGAATAAGCCGGACTGTTTTGCTTTTCGCGCGCATCAAAATGGAATGCGTGATCGCAGTCGTGCCTTTTGATTTCACGCCGCGCAACAGCGCGCTGTCGCTGATCCCGGTCGCGCAAAAGACAAGGTTTTCGCCTTGGGCGAGATCATCGGCCGCGAAAACCCGGTCCAGATCTTTTACGCCTTCGTCGATCAATTTTTTGCGCTCTTTCTCGTCGCGCGGCCACATTTTGCATTGCATGGCGCCGCCGAGACATTTGATTCCGGCGGCGGCCAGCACCGCTTCCGGCGATCCGCCAATCCCCATGTAAAGATCGACATCGGATTCGGGCAACGACGGCGCCATGGCCGCGGCGATGTCGCCATCGCCGATCAGGCGCAACGACGCGCCGGCCGCGCGGATTTCTTCGACGATTTCTTTGTGGCGCGGCCGGTCGAGCATCATCACCACCACGTCCTGCACCCGCTTATCCACCGCGCGCGCCACGATCGCGAGTGTCTCGGCAATCGGCGCGTCGATGTTCAGCGAATCGCCGCGCTTCTGGGTGTATTGAATCACGCGCGGGCCGTAAGCGAGCTTCGACTTGTAGAACGACGGCACATCGCGCAGCGCGACCTTTACTCCTTCTTCCGGACTCGCTGCCGCGATGCAACTGATCGAGTTCGGCGCGCCTTTGGAAATGTTCGTCGTTCCGTCGATCGGATCGATCGCAATGTCGAACTGAAGCGAACCTGGCAGCCAGGTGCCAAGTTGTTCGCCTTTAAAAATGCCGGGCGCGTTGTCCTTGATGCCCTCGCCGATGACGACTTCGCCGCAAATGTTCATGAGATCGAACATGCCGCGCATGGCGTCGCAGGCGGCTTCGTCCGCCTTTTCCTTGTCGCCGCGCCCGAGCCAGCGCAGCGAGTTGAGCGCGGCCGCTTCCGTTGCCCGCACGAAATCGAACTCAATGATGCGCTCGATGTCGTGATAATTTTGTTTCGGCAACCGGTGCATGCGGGAAGCTAATTTTCACGCAACTCATCCGCGATGACAACCGCGTAAAAGGCTTCGCCTCACGCGGCAATAGACTCGCGTTCCGCTTTCCGACCGAGTAGATGTCGATCTTAGCTATGAAATCGATTCGTCCGTTAGCTTCCGGAGCAGCAATCATTGTTCTGCTCATGTGCATTTATTCGTTCCTCCTCGGGAACAAAGTTTTCGAGGGCAAATTCGAAAACGAAGCGATCACTTGGTACATTCTGGCCAAAGGAATCTTCTGCTCCGTTGCCTTGATCGCCCTGGCCCGCATAATCGATCTGATGATCGAGCGGATGAGCGGTGCCAGCCGGTAGTGGGCGGATAACGGATTCGCTGCTCAGCGCGAGACCTTAAGAGGAATCACCGCTGGCACTTTGCGTTTGTAATCGTCGAACGCGGCTCCGAATTGTTCGCGCAGAAGTCTTTCTTCGCTGTGGATGCGAATAGCGGTGCCGATGGCGAAGAACAGGATCGCGACGATGAATCCGATCCAATGGCTCCAGGCAAGACCGGCCACGATAATCATTCCCAGCATTCCGGTATAAATCGGGTGACGCACAAAACGATACGGGCCCGCCTGAATGAGGGCATGTCCCTCGAGCACGCGAGCTTGCAAGCTCCATTGCTTGCCAAGAACCCGCACTGCCGCCGCTATCATCCAGAGCGAGGCGGCGACGAATACGATTTCGATTGTGAGCACGAGCAGTTGAAACCAGGGACCGATCGACATGTCGCGTCGCGGAAACATCCAGACGAATGCCAGCGCCAAACTTTGCAAGGCGATTCCGGTAATTGACGCTCGATCGGCTTTCTTCGTCTTCTCTCGCGAAAACCTTCTTCGAAAAATGAAGATCGCGCCGAAAGCCAGCCAGGCGATTTCGAAAGTGTAGACCGAGATGCGGTGTAGAATGTGCGCGCTCAATTATTTTGGCATCGATGCCGTAGGACCCTGCATATCGCTTGTGCCGTGGCTGTGCAACGACGGACGGATTCGCAGGAAAAATTCGAAGGCATAACCAAGGTCATCGCCATAGTAGCGATTTAGCCGATCAGGAAAGTCATTGATCGTAAACTGGACCCCGAGTCCAACATCGACATCGTGCCCGTGAGTTAAATCCCGCACGTAACCGATAGAGTAGGCGGAGACGGGGAAGATTCGCGCGAGATCGCCGTTCGCGAGGACAAGCTCGTGCCCTGATTTTTCTACGCGTTCCCAACGCCCATAAACCGTGTCCCGGCCGCGCTGATAATTTGATTCGAGCAAAAACGATTCGGTCGTTTCGCCAGAATCGTTGTTCTGTCCCCAAACGAACGAGGTCGACCAATTGGTGTCGTGGCCCAGCGGTTGATTGTAAATTGCGGAGGCGGTGGTGCGATGCCGCTTCACACCCGGCTCGAGCGCTTCCGGGCTCTTAATATATCCGTGCGAAACTTGCAGGGCCAGATTTTGGGTCGGGTTCCAGGAAACGCGACCGCTGAACGAATCGAAGCGCGGCTGGTCGAAATCGTAACGCTCTTCGTCCGGCTCGCGGCCGGTAAAGGCGCTGCCTTCAATCTTGACGTTGCGCCACTGCACGCCCGCAGTGGCAACTCCGAAAGTGACGTGGGTTGAATCCTGCCAGTGATGTCCGATCGGCGCGTCCGGATTATCCATTGCCGAGAGTCGATGCATGAAAGTGGGCGGACCGAGCGCGGGTTCGCCCGGATAACCGAAATATAAATACGCGCTAAGATCGTCGGTGAATTTTTGCGACAAGGTGACCGACAGTTCGTCGAACAGATCGTGGGGATGCTGACGATCGTGCAGCGGTTGGTCGTGCCACGTTTCACCGCTTTGAAAGAGTAAGGGGTAACCGCGTCCGCCTTCGGTGAGTGGATCGAGGCTCATCATCGCGCGGAACCCGAGCTGCGTGTTTTCGGCTAACGAATGCGAAAACATTCCCATGATCCAGTTCGGGGCATCGATCCGATCGTCGCCGCGGCGCGTGCTCACGTTGGTGTAGCGCGGGAAGATTCCGCCGTGCAACATCAACATGTCGTCGCCGAACATCCACATGCGTCCGTACATCGGCGTGGAATCTGGAACCCAACTCGTGCCCGAACTTTCCCGGCTCATTGGATCGGCCACGTTCACCGACGATTGCATCTTCATCTCATGCTCCTGATCCTGCTCGTGCTCTGTCTGGTGATGCGGCATGGCCATTCCGTTTGCATCATGGGTCGCGTGGTCGTTTGCCTTCGGCGTTGGGAGTTTCTTTTCTTCTTTCAGCGGCACCAGCGTCATGCCGCATTTTGGACATTGGCCTGGTTCAGTGCGCACGACTTCTGGATGCATCGGGCACGTATATCTTTGCACCGGCGGCGAAGCGCTCGGCGTTGGAATTGGTTCTGCAAAAGCTGCTGTGGCCGCGCAGGTCATGGCAGCGGCGATTAAAATTAAAATCTGTTTATTCACGTCGATGTTGAAATTGATTTTGAGTTTCATTTTCCGGGGAGCGCACGCGCCCTCGCGTGCCCGTTTTGGCGCCCTCGCCAAAACAGTGTTGATAAAGTTCGTGACGAAGAGGCGTCGCCACCAGCACGCGAGGCGCGTGCGCTCCCCGGAACGGGAGTGCGTGGTTTAAGCGCGAGTTGGGGGAGCGTGCGCGCGCATGCTCCCAATCAATTCAACGAACGATGTTGTGCCGGGTGGTCCGGTATCGAGCGCCATCGAGCTGAAAGAAATTCTTGGCGGCGCGGCGACGACGAGTTTCGCGAATGAAAGATCGACACGAACAAGATCGACAATCGCGCACGCGGGCTTTTTTACCAGACTAGGCGCAAGCGCTCGCAAGATTTTACAGCACGGTTGATCAGCCGGATCTTTTTGTTTGGCCGGCTTGGCTGGGTGCGAATGATACGGACATTCGCTCTGTGCGATTTTCTCCTGCGGAACAGCAAGAGCAAGTGCGCAGTGATTCGAAATGGCGATCCACGAGCAAATGGCAATTGCCACCGTCACACATCGCGCGCTTGCGTTCACGATTGTCTCAATCGTCGATACGCGGCAAACCCTCAAATATTTTCTTTTGGGTCGACGATCGGAGCCGCGCCCATCGCAGCGATTTCTGGAGGTATTACAGGCGCGCTTTCATCGGGCGCGCGTATATCCGCGGTCGGCTCTTGTTTGATTCGCGTCGACATCAGCATTGCAGTGAACAGAAGCGCTGCGGCGAGATAATAGGGCGCACCTGGCAGTTGAAATGAACGCTGAGGATCGACGAACCAGCCGAAAATGCGCGAGAACAAAATTGGGCCGATGATAAACGTAATCGAGCGCATACTGCCAAGAGCGCCTTGCAGTTCGCCCTGCTCACGCTCGCTGACGCGATGAGTCATCATTCCTTGCGCGGCGGGCATCGAGATATTCCAAAGCGAAATGATCGGAATCGATGCGAGAAACGTCGCGGTGTTCCTCGCCAAACCCGCGAGCGCCATCCCGCTGGCTCCGAAGAATTGTCCGATGTAAAGCGTCCGCCGTTCGCCAAACCGTTTGACCATTCGACCCGTCAGGCCGCCGGAAATCACCGCCGTACAAATGCCTACGACCATGAGCGAGTAGCCGATCCATTTCTGGCTCCAAGCGTATCGATAGATCGCGTAAAGCGCCCAAACGCTGAAAACATTGTGTGCGATGTAGGCAAGAAATTGAATTGTCGCAAGGCGCCAGAGTTCGTGATGAGAGCGAAGCAGAACAAGCGAACCGAGAGGGTTCGCGCGCCGCAAAGCAAATTCCTTGCGTTGTTCGAGCGGCAACGATTCCGGAACGAAAAAGAAACCCCAGAGCCAATTTGTCAGACTGAGAATCGCTGCGACCCAGAACGCGAGGCGCGGGCTGACATCGCCGACCAGTCCACCGATCGCCGGTCCGAACGTGAACCCGATGCCAAAGGCGACACCGATCATCCCAAAAGCCCCGGCGCGTTTTTCTTTGGGCGTGACGTCGGCGATGTAGGCCATCGCTGTCGGAATGCTCGATGTCGTGATGCCGGAAATAATGCGCCCGAGAAATAACCAGCCGATTGTCGGCGCGAGTGCCATCACGACGTAGTCCAGACCGAGGCCCAGGTTCGACAATAAGATGATTGGTCGACGGCCGAAGCGGTCCGACAAAACCCCGAGCACGGGCGAAAAGACAAACTGCATCAACGCAAACACGAGGGCGAACCAGCCGTTCCAATTTGCGGCATCGGTCATTTTGCCGCCCAGAAAATCGAGGATGAGTTTCGGCAAAACCGGAATGATCAAACCCATCGCGAGAATGTCGAGAGTCACCGTGACGAGAATGAAAATGATGGCAGCCTGACGTGATTTCATGATGAGAACCGCTGTTATTTTTACTTGTCACTCGCCCCTTGTCACTCGTCACTTCTCTGATGACGCCGCTTTCTTATCGCTCGCCGAAAACAGAAGTGCGCGAGAGCAAGATTCATGGGCGCGGGTTGTTCGCCACCGCCGACCTTGCCAAAGATGAGATCGTCGCGGTGAAGGGCGGTCACATTGTCGATCGAAAAACTTTGCGCGAGAAAATCACGCCGCAATTGGGACCGGTGGAAATTCAGATCGACGATAATTTGTTCATTACGCCGGTGACGCCGGAAGAGCGCGAAGGTTCGATGCTTTACAGCAATCACTCGTGCGACGCGAACCTTGGGATGCGCGGCGAAATCACATTCGTGGCCATGCGCGATATTCGGGCCGGCGAAGAACTGACCCACGATTGGGCGACCACCGATGACGACGATTATTCGGTTGAGTGCAAATGCGGCGTGTCGAATTGCCGAAAAACGCTCACCGGCAAGGATTGGCAGCGACCCGAATTACAAAAGCGCTACGCCGGATATTTCTCAGCGTATTTGACCAAAAAGATCGCGCGGCGTTGATCGCCTCGGATCGGCTTGACCGGCGGCGCGCATCGGAGTTATCAAGGTGCAACATCGTTTCACCGATGAGCAAATCCTATTATCCCACAGACCGAGCTGGTCGGATCGACTGGCATGACAATTTCGCAAAAGAATTTCCGAAAGTTGGAAAGGATCTCGGATTTACCGACGCCGAGATCACGAACGCGATGAACGATTCCAAATACGCCGTCTACATCTACCAGACTCTCGGACGCGAAATCGATTCTGACCCGGGTCACACCGCGAATGCCGTGCTCACCGGACAATCGTCCGGCGAATATGTCGATCTTCCGGCGGGTTCAGGTGTGCCGGCCGCTGTCCGTCCCGGCATCGACACTCGCCGGCAGGCGCGCGTCGAACGCATCAAACGACACGACAACTATAATGACGTGATCGGCAAACAATTGCGGATCGACACCGGCGCGAAGTTCGATGCCAACAATTATCGAGCCGAGCTTGGTCGGGCGCGAAAGACGGGACCGAACATCACAATTCCGTTCCGCAAAGCCGGCGGCGACGTCGCCGGGATTAATCTCTATCGTCACCACAAAGGCGAAGGCTCGCCGCAGCTCGTCGGATTCTTCATGCGCACACCGGCCATCGATACCGCGCCGGGCAAGTCCGATCAGCTTACTTACACTGCGCGCGCAGTGATTAACGGAAAAGAAATCGGGCAGGCGAGCGACGCGGTGACGGTGGCAGTGGCCTGATTGTCGATCTTCGCGCCGATGAAGACGCTGTCGCTCGTCGTTTTATTTTTCGCTGGAAGTTTTCTTCCACTGTCATTGCCCGGCGCGAACGAAAAGGTCAAAGCCGCTCTAGCCGGCTCTCCATTCGACCAGGTTGGCAAAGTCACGTTTTATGTCGGACAACCGTGTACGTCGCAAATAATGTTTGTCTTTCGTGCGGCAAGATCGACATCGGCGGTCTGGCTCGCTGCGCCGATGCCCGAAACAAAGATCCTGACCGAGGCGGCGAAGCATCAGCGCCGAGTTCATGTCACCGGAAAATGGCGACACGCCAAAATGCAGGGCTGCAATTACGTCGAAGTCACGCAGGTGGAAATGCAGAAGTGGTTTTGGTAGAGAACCACCGGGCGCGCCACTTCAGCGCGATCCGTTAATAGCGGTAATGCTCGGACTTGAACGGTCCCTCAATCGGGACGCCGAGGTAATCAGCTTGTTCCTTCGTGAGCTTGGTGAGTTTGACGCCGATTTTTTGCAAGTGCAGGCGTGCGACTTCTTCGTCGAGCTTCTTCGACAAAACGTAAACGCCGACTTTGTAGGTGTCGCGATTCTTCCAGAGATCGAGTTGGGCCAGCACTTGATTGGAGAATGAGTTCGACATGACGAAGCTCGGATGACCAGTCGCGTTGCCGAGGTTCACCAGCCGGCCCTCGGACAGCAGGAAAATTTCGTGGCCGTCAGGAAAGGTGTACTTATCTACCTGCGGCTTGATGTTGGTGCGCTTGACGCCTTTGCCGGAACTGAGCGCATCGACCTGAACTTCGTTATCGAAGTGGCCGATGTTGGCAACGATGGCCTGGTCTTTCATCCGCTCCATGTGTTCGAACTTGATGATGTCGACGTTGCCGGTGGCGGCGATGTAAATATCGCCGCGGCCTAACGTGTCTTCGATGGTCGTGACTTCGTAGCCTTCCATCGCGGCTTGCAGCGCGTTGATCGGATCGATCTCAGTGATAACGACGCGCGCGCCTTGGCCGCGGAGTGATTGCGCGCAACCTTTGCCGACGTCGCCGTAACCGCACACGACCGCGACCTTGCCGGCGATCATGACATCGAGCGCGCGATTCAATCCATCGACCAGAGAATGCCGGCAGCCGTAAAGATTGTCGAACTTCGACTTCGTGACGGAGTCGTTCACGTTGATCGCGGGAACGAGCAGCTTGTTTTCCTGGTGCATCTTATAAAGGCGATGCACGCCGGTGGTCGTTTCCTCCGAAACGCCGCGCCACTCCTTCACGATTTCGTGCCAGCGATACGGGTTCTCGCTCTGGATCTCGAGCAAGAGATCTTTGATGACCTGTTCTTCTTTGTTTGCCGATTTCGTCTTCGCCCAATCGCTGCCTTCTTCGAGTTCGTAACCTTTGTGAATGAGCAGCGTCGCGTCGCCGCCATCATCCACGATGAGCTGCGGACCTTTTCCCTCCGGATGCGAGAGCGCCTGATAAGTGCACCACCAATATTCTTCCAGGCTTTCGCCCTTCCACGCGAACACGGATACGCCCGCCTTCGCGATTGCCGCGGCAGCGTGATCTTGCGTTGAGAAAATATTGCAGCTTGCCCAGCGCACGCTCGCGCCAAGATCGACAAGTGTTTCGATCAAGACCGCTGTCTGGATCGTCATGTGCAACGAGCCGGTCACGCGCACGCCGGCGAACGGTTTTTGCGCCGCATACTTTTCGCGTATCGCCATCAACCCCGGCATTTCCTTTTCCGCGATCGAAATTTCTTTCCGCCCAAAGTCCGCCAGCGAAATGGCGGCGACTTTGTAGTCCTGTTTCGTGTTCGTTTTCGTGCCGATCATAAAATCTACTTCACCGCTTTCTTTAGCGCGTCCGCTTTATTGGTGCGCTCCCAAGTGAGCGCATCGAGATCATCGATGCGGCCGAAATGTCCGTAGTTTGTTGTCTTGCGATAAATCGGCCGGAGTAAATTCAACTGCTTGACGATTTCGGCCGGCTTGAAATTGAAGACTTCGCGAACCGCACGTTCGATTTTCTCGTCATCCACCTTGCCGGTGCAAAACGTGTCGATGCTGACGCTGACCGGATCGGGATGGCCGATGGCGTAGGCGAATTGCACTTCGCAGCGATCAGCCAGCTCC
>WNFR01002114.1_pt1 | contig 20728 bp, 18 predicted proteins | sample 5400221 | NCBI WGS metagenome assembly WNFR01 (sample SAMN13153357, study PRJNA577476) | soil metagenome | isolation source: 40 cm soil under Madrone tree | place: USA:California | collected 2016-06-14 | reverse complement strand
TGTCGCCACGAAAATCACCGGCGCACGCTTCGCTGTCTACAAAAGCTGGGGCGCCCGTCTCGAACGCGCCCTCGCGAATTTCTTCCTCGACGTACACACCCGCGAACACGGCTACACGGAAATTCTGCCGCCCTTCCTAGTGAACACCGCGTCACTGACCAGCGCGGGCCAATTGCCGAAATTCGCCGCTGACCTTTTCAAGCTCGAAAACACCGACTTCTGGCTCACCCCAACTTCCGAAGTCGAGCTCCACAATCTCTACCGGGACGAAACCATTCCCGAAGAAAAACTCCCCATCTGTGTCACCGCCTGGACGGCCTGTTTCCGTTCCGAAGCAGGTGCCGCTGGAAAAGACACCCGCGGCATCCTCCGCCAGCACCAATTCCAGAAAGTCGAGCTATTCAAATTCACGCACCCGGAGAAAAGCTACGAAGCGCACGAATCATTGGTAAGAAATGCGGAAACCATACTTCAGAAACTCGGGCTTCACTATCGCACCGTCTTGCTCTGCACCGGAGACATGGGCTTTGCCTCCTCGAAAACTTACGACCTCGAAGTCTGGCTGCCTGCGAGCAGCGAATTCCGCGAAATTTCTTCCTGCTCGAACTGCGAAGCGTTTCAATCCCGCCGCGGCGGCATTCGCTTCAAACCCAAAGGGGGCGGCAAGAGTGACTTCGTTCACACTCTGAACGGCTCCGGCCTCGCCGTCGGCCGCACCTGGATCGCCATCGTGGAGAATTATCAGCAGGCGGATGGCTCGATTCTGATCCCTGAAGTCTTGCGCCCCTACATGGGAATTGACCGGATTCCGGCAGTCGCGTAGCCGTTGTAGCACCCTAATTGCATGAATTTGACCCTTGGCTCCCTAGCAAGGCGAAAATAGCGAACTTCCATCGTAAGCTATTGTAACTAAATAGCTTAGCGTGAAGTTAGGGCCATTTTTCCCAAAAGGGAGGGTACTATTCCCCTCGCAACCCCTTGAAATCACACCTTTTCGTTTGACGGGCCCTTTTCGCCTTGCATACACTCCCATCACGGCCCGTTGTGGCTTATTAGGCAAATGGGGCCGTTCAGCGCACAATCAATTATGATGAACTTCCTTGTACGCGTAGTGAGGTTTCTGATCTGGTTGCTCGTCCTTTCCTGGGGCTTGCGGCTCTTGCGCCGTGTTGTCAGCAGCATGCTGAGGAATGACCAGGCTCCCGCGCCGCAAACCGCGGATTCCGCTGGCGCCATTCCGGTGTCTTCAGCGGCGCGCCGGCTGGTACGCGATCCCGTATGTGGCATGTACGTGGACGAGACGCTTTCCATTCCGTTGCGGGAAGGCGGCGAGCTTCTGCACTTTTGCTCCCCTGCTTGCCGCGATGCTTACGCCGTCAGCACCAGGAAATTTGCGGCCAACGGATAGACCGATTCTCATTAAAACGGATTTTGAACTTGGGCCAAGTGAAAACAGAGCTTCTTAGACAAATCGACTAGACGAAAGGACCGACGCCTATGGCCACGGTCGCAAAGCCTACAACGCCGACAAGACAGATCGGTGCGCCCCCCATGGTGCCCCGCATCGCTCCCCGCGAGGACCTGAATCCTTTTCGCATCGCGCAGATTCAGTTCGACATGGCGGCGGAATTCCTAAAGCTCGATCCCGGCCTGCGTCAGATTTTGCGCACTCCCAAGCGCTTGTTGGAAGTTTCCATGCCCACAAAAATGGACAACGGTCAGGTGAAGGTGTTCACCGGTTTTCGCGTGCAGCACAACGTCTCACGCGGGCCAGGCAAGGGCGGCATCCGCTATCACCCCAATGTCACGCTCGACGAAGTAAAGGCACTCGCGGCTTGGATGACCTGGAAGACCGCCACTGTCAACGTTCCGTTTGGCGGCGCCAAGGGCGGCGTAATCTGCGATCCCAAGCGCATGTCCAAGAGCGAACTCGAACGTATGACCCGCCGTTATGCCAGCGAGATTCTGCCGATCATTGGACCCACCATGGACATTCCCGCGCCGGATGTTTACACCGACGCGCAGACCATGGCCTGGATCATGGATACCTATGCCATGACCATCGGCCATTCCGCCCACGGTGTCGTCACCGGCAAACCCATTTCCATCGGTGGTTCCGAAGGACGCGGCGAAGCCACCGCGCGCGGCCTTCTCTACGTCGTCGAAGAAGCTTGCAAGCTGAAAAAAATCTCGCTCCGCGGAGCGACCGTCGCCATTCAGGGCTTCGGCAATGCCGGCGCGACCGCTGCGCGCTTGTTCGCCGAAAAGAAAGCAAAAATCGTCGCGCTCAGCGACACTCGCGGCGGCGTCACCAACACCCGCGGTATCGACCCCATCAAAGCCATTCGTTACAAGGAGCGTTCCGGCACCGTCGTCGGCATGCCCGGCGCTTCCCGTATCACCAACGACGAACTTCTAACCATGAAGTGCGACATCCTGGTGCCCGCTGCGCTAGAAAACGTCATCACCCTGCATAACGCCGAGGCTGTGAAAGCCCGCATCGTGGCCGAAGCCGCAAACGGCCCCACCACCCCGCACGCCGATGAAATTCTCGCCCGCCGCGGGGTCATCGTTCTGCCCGATATTCTCGCCAATGCCGGCGGCGTCACCGTCAGCTACTTCGAGTGGGTGCAGAACCAAGAAGGGCTGATGTGGGACGTCGAGGAAGTCAACGCGCGTCTGCAGAAGATCATGGTCCGCGCCTTCCACGAGATGGTGGACACCATGCGCAAGCATCATGTTCCCCCGCGCGCCGGCGCCATGATCCTCGCCGTCGGCCGCGTCTCCGAAGCCACCCTGGTTCGCGGCCTCTTCCCGTAAAAAGGTCGCTCTCACCAGGTCACTGTGGCTTCTGGTCGGTTCCTGGGATCGGTATCGGCGTTTTAATGTCTTGTAGTTCGGGCGGTATGCCCAGAATCGCGTTAGTATTCTGGGCAACGACGACAAGCCAAGTGCCGCTGCGCTTTTCTGCAACCATGGTCATCATGCCGTAGCGCGGCTCCGGGCGCCGCACGCCATCGAAATTCTTGTCGCCCTCAATTTTCCAGCTCCAGTGAACAACGGCAATATCGGGACGCAGGAATCGCACGGTTGTCTGGAGAGCCGTGATCATTGCTTCTTTGAATCGACCACTGAGCAAACGGACGTGAAATGTTTCGAAGTCAGGCCGCCCATGCAAGTAAGTTGTGGCAACGGTCACGAAATCGACATCGTCCGCCATGATTTTCGCGAGTTCGTGGCCATCATGCTTCGCCCAGGCGTCGCAGAAAGCTTGCGGCAACCTATGCACGGCCTGCTCATCATCTCTCTTGGACTGGGCGTTTGAGGTCGCAACGAGGAGAAGTAGGAGGATACCACTCACAAAGTTTTTCATTTTTCCTTCCTCTTTTGTCTTTGCAGATTGCATCTATTGAGGAATGAGTCGTCCAGCGCCGGATTTTTGCATGCCTTCTCAAGATCACCAAGTTTTTTCTACCGTTGCGGCAGGACTTCATAATCTACGGGAGCGCGTCTCTCGCTCCCCGCGGAAGTGCCTCGCCGGGGCAGCCCGGCGGACGGTCTTTCCCGATACTCTCCACGTAAAACGCGCCGTCGCGCTTGCTGATGCTAAAAAAGAGCTCGTCTGGCAAGTCTCCCGGCAGATCATGTTCACCGGTCCCTTCTAACTGCAAGCCGATTTGCCACTTCGCGATATTCGCCGCCGCTGGGCACGGCTGGACAAACGCGAATTCCGTATCCAATTTCGACCGCCCGTCCTTGCTCAACCTGCTATGCCAATACTGTAGATTCGCAGCATCCGTGCTCGACGCCCACATGGAGGCGCTCTCCCACTTCATTTCAACCCATTCGTCCAGGAAGTCCTCGGGGGCCAGTGCCAAGGGTGGGACACGTGTCACGCGATTTCCGTTCACCTCGTACTTTTGGACATGCAAGCGCGTCAGGATGCTGTCATCGAGACCCTGCGCGGCCACGTTGCGAATCTCGAATCCGCTCGGACTGACCGTCAGGCGATAGGGTTGGTCGACGCCCAGATAAATAGCCGTATGCTCCTCGAGCAGCACCTGTGAGTGACGGGGATCTTCACCCGGGCGCAAAACTTTGTAGCGAAGCTGCTGCCAGTTGGAACTGCACCAGGGGTTCACGTCGGCCGCAACCACAAACCAATTCCCCTCGTTATCCGGGGGAGATATTGCAAATTGAAAAGAGCCTTGCGCTCCGCTGATGTCCGCGTATCCGTTGGATTCCGCCACCAAAATCAATTGCCAGGTCGTCCCAGTTCGGCGGTACAGATTCAGGGAGGCATCGCTGCCGCATGGAATCGTTAAGTTGGTCATCACAGCCACCAGGTCCGGATGCCGCTCAGGCTGGCGCACGGTCACATCAGATAGATACCCGAAATCGTCACCGTCTGCCGTGTAGTACCCATCTCGTTGTACCCGGCTCAGTGCCTCCATCCCTGCCTTCTTCAAGTCCGAAAGGACAATGTCATGCAGAATTTCCGGCGAGGAAGAGTAGTGCTCATTGATTGTGCGCCCGATGATCTCGCGCAGCTCGGCTTTCAATTGGGGCAGCAGTTTTTGCGCGCTAGGCGGCACATCACCCGACGGATTGCCCTTACTCCGCGTGTCGATGGCGCGGAGCTGTTCCGCCACGGTATGTAACTTGTCCGTCTGAGCTTGGAGCACTGTGCCGCACGAAAGGATTAGAAAAGTCAGAAGTGCGAATAGGCGCGGCGTAAAGTTCATAGTTCTTATTCCAGAATGCAATAAACGATGGCGCCAGCCCGTCGCGGCAAGGTTCCTTGCCATTCCGCGACAAGAATATCATCAAGTTTTTTCTTGCGTTGCGCAAACAGCACGCGTACATTCGCAAGTGCCGGTCCGTTTTTCGACGAGACCGGCTATTTTCGTCGTTGGAGTAAAAAATTACGATGAGCACGAACGGGCACAGCCACCCAGCGCCGCCTATTCTGTTAACGATTGCGGGATTCGATCCTTGCTGCGGTGCCGGCACCGCTGCTGACTTGAAAACTTTTGCCGCGCATGGTTGTTATGGCGTCGCCGCAATCACGTCTCTTACTGTCCAGAACACGCAGGGGGTTGAATCCGTTCACAACACGCCCAGCGCGGAGCTGCGCGCGCAACTCGAAGCCCTGGTTAAAGATTGCGACATCTCCGCTGTGAAAATCGGAATGCTCGGCAACCGCGGCAACGCCGTCGTTGTGGCGGAATTCCTCGATGCCCACAAATTCTCGCACGTCGTCCATGACCCGGTGATGAAGTCCTCCAGCGGTGCGGAACTCCTCGACGCCGCCGGAATCAAGTACGTCGCCGCCGAACTCCTCAAGCGCGCCAGCGTCATTACCCCGAACGTTCCGGAAGCCGAAGTTCTGACCGGCATGACCATCAAAGATGTCGCGGACATGGAAGCCGCCGCCCGCAAGATCGTCGAAATGGGCGCGCGCGCCGTAATCGTCAAGGGCGGCCACATGGAGCGCGCCAATGACGTGCTCCTCGATGGCACGGAAATCTTTCAACTGGCCGGCGACCGCGTCAAGGAAGAAACCTTGCACGGTACAGGCTGCACGTTCGCGTCCGCGTTCGCCGCGCAGCTGGCCGCCGGACGCCCTATGTTCGAAGCTGCCACGCTCGCCAAGGCCTACGTCACCAAGGCCATCGAAAAAGGCTATCCCATCGGCAAAGGCCGCGTGCCCCTCGATCATTTCTACCGCCAGCGTATCGAACCGCCCGCCCGCGGCATCCACGAAGTTCCCCAGCACGGCATGCACCCCGCCGCCGAACCCACCGCCCACTGAGCGTCGCAGAATTGCGACTAACGCACATCTTCGCAACACGTCCCGCAACCTGATTAAGTTAGACTAGATGAGTTTCGACTAAACTGAGAAACCAAGTGGAGAAAATAGCTTGCCCACAGTGCAGGTCGGACGCAACTAAGTTGCCGGCCTTCTTGAAGAATCACAGCGTAGTCTACTGTGAATTCTGCGGCTGGAACATCCCTTCCGCGACTGCACGAATACGAATGGATGTGCGCGTGGGATTGGCCCTAAGCGTAGTCGGGCTAGTGCTTGTGCTGATGGCCTGGAGAGGACCATGGGGCTTAAGGGGAGCGCTCATGATCGGCGTCGCCTTCTTGTCGCTACCTGCCTCGCTGGTTCTGGTGGGCCAATATCGCCTCAGACGGATTAGGCGAATCGTGATTGGTCCGGGACGAACCACAGGTGGCGCGACCACCGGCGGCCAAACGCAAAGCAACTTCGACTTCGATCGATTCTGCCTAACGCCTCGACCGCGCTACGTAAAGATGAGTTGGTTAGGCCGCTTCTATGTTGTTGGAGTTGGAGGTGCGACGGTCCTGGGGTTGTGGCTGCTGTCCATCATGGTCCGAGCAATGCTGCATCCCTCGCAGGGTTCGACACTCAAACTCTTTTTCGGTGTGGTTGTTTATTGCTCGTGGTGCTGGATTTGTTTTGCTTTCTTTCGTAATCGAATTCGGGAGAGGAACTTATTTGTTAACGGCGAATTCTCAATGGGTACGGTCGCTACCCGCACCGAAGGGAGCCAAGGCGCGCACATTGTCTACGCTTTCCAATCTGCATCCGGTCATGCGTTCCAAAACCGCGTATTTGATTTCTCCAAAAACCAATTCGAGCAAATGCCGGTACATGTGTTCTACGACCCAATTGATCCTTCACGAAGCGCCGCCCTGGAGACTTCAGTTTATCGTGTCGGCTGATCAACCCGCGAAAACCTAATTCTGCCTATAAACGACCGTTCCGCCCACGATCGTGGCGGCGGCAGCCCCTTTAAAAGCCCGCCCATCGAATGGCGAATTGCGCGACTTGCTCGGCGATTCTTTCACATGGTAGGTCCATGTATGATTCATCGAAAAAATGGTCAGGTCGGCTGGCTGGCCCGCGGCGATCTTTCGTTCCATCCCCAGCACGCGCGCCGGACCCGCCGTAAAAAGCTCCACTATCCTCATCAGCGAAAGCCGCCCGCTCCCTACCAACTGTTCCAGCGCCAGTGGCAATGCCGTTTCGAATCCCAGAATCCCAAACGGCGCGCGATCGAACTCCACGTCTTTCAAAGCCGGCTCATGCGGCGCATGGTCCGTCGCAATCGCGTCCACCGTTCCATCCGCCAATCCTGCCAGCAGCGCTTCGCGGTCTTCCCGCGCCGCCAGCGGCGGATTCATCTTGAATTTCGCATCGTACTGCACATCCTCATCAATCAACGTGAAGTGATGCGGCGTCACTTCGCAGCTCACCCGCAGCCCGCGCGACTTTGCCCAGCGCACCTGCTCCAGCGAAGCTTTCGCGGAAAGATGCGCCACATGCAGCCGCGCCCCGGTCATTTCCGCGAGCTGCACATCTCTCGCCACGCAAACCGACTCCGCTGCCGCCGGCATCCCGCGCAATCCCAGCCGCGTCGAAGTCACTCCCTCTCTCATCACCGCGCCCGCCGCCAGCGAAACATCTTCTGAATGTTCAATCACCGGAAGCTCCAGCGACCGGCAATAATCCATCACCTGCCGCGCCAGCTTTGCCGTGGCGATCGGTTTTCCATCATCCGAAACCGCCACGATTCCCGCTTCCTTCATCGCCGCGATTTCCGCAATGGCCTCGCCCTTGCTCCCCACAGAAGCCGCGCCAATCGGCCACACCCGCACACTCCCGCCGGCTTTCGCGCGATCCAAAATAAATCGCGTCACCGACGCATTGTCATTCACCGGGTTCGTATTTGGCATGCAGCAAACGGCCGTAAACCCGCCGCGCGCCGCCGCCCGCGTCCCGGTCTCGATCGTTTCCGAAGACTCCTGCCCCGGCTCGCGCAGATGCACGTGAAGATCAATGAATCCCGGCGCCACAATTAATCCGCTGGCGTCAAATACTTCCGTCCCTTGCGGAGCCGCAATTTTCCCCGCCGGCCCAACTTCCTTGATCTTTTCTCCGTCCAGCAATACGTCGAGCGCCGCGTCCGTCTTCGACGCCGGATCGATCACCCGCCCGTTCTTAATCAGAAGCATTAGCCGATTCCTTGCGTTTCACTTCCAGCGCCGGATGCGCGTCCGTCTCCGTTGCGCCGCTAATCAGCAGATACAAAATCGCCATGCGAACCGCCACTCCGTTGGTGACCTGCTCCAGCACGCACGATTGCGGCCCGTCCGCCACTTCCGGGGTAATCTCGATCCCGCGGTTCATCGGCCCGGGATGCAGCACAATGGCCTTCGGGTTTGCCCGCTTCAGCCGCTCCGCGTTCAATTGGTACAGCAAAACGTAATCGTTCGCCGAAAGCGGCGGATCATCCAGCCGCTCCGTCTGCACCCGCAGCATCATAATAACGTCCGCTCCGGCTAGGGCTTCGTCGATCCGGTAGACACAGCGAATCGGCGTCCCCGGCGCGATTTTCTCCAGCTCGCGTGGAACCCACATCGCCGGCCCGCACAAAGTGAACTTGCATCCAAATTTTCCCAGCAGATGAATGTTCGAACGCGCCACGCGGCTGTGCAGAATGTCGCCCAGAATCGTCACGTTCAGATTCTTGATCGTCCCCAGCCGGTCGCGAATTGTCAGCGCATCCAACAACCCCTGCGAAGGATGCTCGTGCGTCCCGTCGCCCGCGTTCACCACCGGAATGTCCAGGTGCCGCGCCACGTAATGCGCCGCACCCGAAGCCGCGTGCCGCATCACCAGGCAATCCGGCTTCATGGCATTCAAATTAAACACCGTGTCCAGCAGCGTCTCGCCTTTTTTCAGGCTGGAAGCCTCCGCCTGCAAATTCATGGAATCCGCGCCCAGTCGCGACGCTGCCGCCCCAAAACTGATGCGCGTGCGCGTCGAAGTCTCGAAAAACGCCAGCGCCACGGTCTTCCCGCGCAGCGTCGCCAGTTTTTTCAGCGGATGTTTCTGGATTTCCTGAAAGGGTTTGCTTTGATCGAGGAGAAATCCCAATTCGTCCGCGGTGAGCGGTTCGAGGGCTAGCAAATCGCGGAAGTTGTAATTCAATGTCCCTTCTCGGATGTGGAACCACGCAATTCCATCAGAATTTCCAATCTACTCGACGCGGTCGACCAGCACCACGCGTTCTTCCTTGTCGATCTCCTTCAGCCGCACTTCGATAATTTCCGTGTCGCTGGTCTGCACCGCGCGCCCGATGTACTGCGCCTCGATCGGCATTTCCCGGTGCCCGCGGTCGATCAGCACGCACAGCGACACGCGCTTCGGCCGCCCCAAGTCAAACAGCCCGTTCATCGCCGCGCGAATCGTCCGCCCGGTATAAAGCACGTCGTCGATCAGCACCAGGTCCATGTTATCGACGCCGAAGGGAATGTCCGAAGACCGCAGCACCGCTTGCGGCGCCACTTTTGAAAGGTCATCGCGATACAAGGTAATATCCAGAACGCCCACCGGAACGTCCACGCCGTCGATCCCGCGCATGGCCTGCGCAATCCGCCGCGCCAGCGGTACCCCGCGCCTCACGATCCCGATCAGTGCCAGGTTCTTTGTTCCACCGCTCTTCTCCAAGATTTCGTGCGCCAGCCGCTGCAGGGTGCGGTCAATCTCCGGCGCGGACATCAATTGGCTCTTTTCAACGATGCGCATGGTCGGGTAATCCTATCATCCCTGACCGCGCCCCGGTCAATCCAGTCCTCGCTCATCGAACTGTAACCCGCTCGTAGTAGACTCTTCGGCGGATTTGGGGAGGCGGCGTTGGCAAAGGCTCTGAATGGGTTTGTGCAGAAGCGGATTCCATTTCAACGGGGAATAATTGCAGCGGCATGCTTCCTGACGGGCAGCATTTCTCTGGTTCCGCGCACCGCGGCCCAGACCCCGCGGCCCCGCGCGACCGCTGCCAAGGCTTCGCCAGCGCCGGCCAAGCCTAAGCTGGTGGTGCTCCTGGTCGTGGACCAAATGCGCGCCGACTACGTCGACAAATTCCTCGGTCAGTGGACCGGCGGCCTCAAGCGACTCGTCGAAGAAGGCGCCTGGTTTCGAGACGCCGCCTATCCCTACGCTGCCACCGAAACCTGCGTCGGCCACGCCACGATTTCAACCGGAGCCTTTCCCGCCACCCACGGTATGGTCGCCAACGCTTGGTGGGACCGCAAAGAACAAAAATTGGTGACTTGCACCTCCGACCCGGACCCCAATGTGAAAAACATCGGCTATGCCGGCGCCACTCCGAAAGGCGCGGACACCGCTTGGCGCATGGCCGTCCCCTCCTTCGCGGAAGAGCTGAAGTTTCAGGCCAGCGGCGCAACGCGCATCGTTACGTTTTCCCTGAAAGCCCGCGCCGCCCTGACCATGGCCGGACACAAAGCCGATGCCGCCACTTGGTTTGACGGCGGCGCGTGGGTCACGTCAACCGCTTATGGCACGCAGCCTTTCATCGAAGAGCAAGCCAAGTCGCACCCGGCGAAAGCAGACTTCGGCAAGACGTGGGCGCTTTCCCTTCCGGAAAAAGAGTATTGGTACGATGAAAAAGCTCTTGGCGCCGTTCCGCCCGAAGGTTGGGATCTCACTTTTCCGCACCCGCTGCGCGGAAAATCCGGAGTCAGTGAACCTGACAGCGCTTTCTACGAACAGTGGGCCTCCAGCCCCTACGCTGACACTGCGTTGACTGAACTCGCCGAAAAAGCGGTCGACGCCCTGAAACTCGGCAATTCGAACGGAACCGATTTTCTCGCCGTCAGCTACTCTTCGGTGGATTACATCGGTCACGAATTCGGCCCCCGCAGCCGCGAAATCCAGGACATCCTTGTGCGCCTGGACAAGGATCTCGGCAATCTTTTCGCGCATCTGGATCAGAAGGTCGGACGTGGAAATTACCTCGTGGCGCTGAGCGCCGACCACGGCGTCGTGCCCATTCCCGAAGATATGCAAAAAACCGGCGCCGACTCCGGCGTTCTCCACCTCCCCGAAGTGCAGCAGCGCATCGAGATAGCTCTAGAATCCCTCAATTATCCCAAGCCCACCATCGCGCGCATCACCGGCAGCGATGTCTATTTCGCACCCGACGTTTACAAAAAGCTCCAAGCCGATTCGAACGCCATGAGCTACGTCCTGGTAGCCATTGGCACCGCCCCCGGCGTCGCCGCCGTCTATCGCGCCGAAGAATTGCGCGACCGCCCCGCCACGCAAAGTCCTACTCTCCGTGCCTTCGCCTACAGTTATTTCCCCGGCCGCAGCGGCGATCTCTTCATCCTTCCAAAGCCCTACTGGCTTCTGGACAGCACTCCTCTCGGAAAGCCGCGCTCCTACGGCACCGGCCACGGCGTCCCCTACAATTACGACCAGCACGTCCCCGTTCTGCTGATGGGTTTCGGCATCCAACCCGGCCAATACTTTCAGCCCGTAACGCCCGCCGACATCGCCCCAACCTTCGCCGCCCTCTGCGGCATCACCCTCTCCTCCCGCGACGGCCACGCTCTCGCCGAAGCCCTGAAGAAACCCCCCGAGCCCCGCGCCACGTCCCAGCGCGCTCGCCCAAAACCCGCCTCTGCGTCCGCTCCTAACACAAATCCGTAAAGCACCTTTGTAAGTTTCTGTGGGCAATGTTAAACGGGCTCAACAATTTGCCTCGTAGCGTTAAGGCGCAGCCGAGCAAGGTTTAGACAAACAAGGGCAACTAGGGGATATCCACAAATCAATTGCGGGGACAAGCCCATGCTCCCTACGCCGGTGGCAGCAGCGACGCTCATGGACAGAGAAGGGGAAGCAGCATTCCAGAGAAAACCGAGAGCCATGAAATAAAGAATCTCAGCGACAAAAACTCCGTTGCACACAACTACGCCCCGCGTCTTAAGTTGCCATAAACGAATCCCCCCAAAAACAAGCAAGGCTAGAAGAATAGAATTGGTGGCTACCATTGTCCAAAATGCCCGGAGGAAGTATGGGTGTGCGGACGTATTTCCTATCTTTCCTGCTCCAACAGCCAGGACCGAAGACCCCAAGAAGAGCAGACCTATGCCGGCTAGGAAAAAGTTCGCGATAGCAAATACGCGGAAGACCTGAGAAGGCCACTTGACAGCTTCGATCAGAAAATCCCTGCCGCTTCCAGGCGAAAGGACTCTACATGTTGAGATATTACTCTTGCTGTTGCCGAAGACCACTATTTGCGTCACCGGGCCGAGTGCTGTTCGGAGATTGAACGACTCCGAGATTCTGCGCGGAGCGAGACCAGCTTCGTGTTATCCTTCTCACGAAGTGAGCTCCGCTGGTGCCGTTGACCTCAGCGTAAAAATTGGCGCGTTGCGCCTGCGGAATCCTATTCTCGCTGCCAGTGGAACCTTTGGTTACGGCCTCGAATTCGCCCACCTTGTTGACCTGAACCGCCTCGGAGGCTTCGTCACCAAGGGCCTGTCCCGCGAACCGATCGAAGGAGCCCCCGCACCCCGGCTCTATCCCACCCCCTCCGGGATGCTCAATGCCGTTGGCCTCGAAAATGTCGGGGTCCGCGCCTTCGTAGCCGAAAAACTCCCGGTACTGCGAAACTTCGATACAGCCGTCATTGCGAACGTCTTCGGTTACACTATCGAGGACTATGTCGAGGTGATCCGGGTCCTCGAGGATGCCGACGGGCTGGTCGGCTACGAGCTCAATGTCTCCTGCCCTAACGTCAAGACAGGGGGGATGCTGTTCGGCAGTGACCCTACCTGCGTCGCCGAGGTTGTCAGTGCAGCACGGCATGCCGCCTCAAAACGCCCTCTTTGGGTCAAACTCTCGCCTCTTGTTACAAACATTGGACTTATTGCTCGCGCCGCCGCGGAAGCCGGAGCCGACGCCCTAACAGTGGCAAACACCTACCCGGCAATGGCCATCGACTTCCGCTCCGGGAAGTCCCGCCTCGGCAACCCAACAGGGGGTTTGTCCGGCCCCGCCATTAAGCCCATTACTTTGAGGCTGGTCTGGGAAACGACCAAGGCCGTCAAGACTCCAATTATCGGCCTCGGAGGCGTCGAGACGGTCGAAGACGTGCTTGATTACCTGGCTGTAGGCGCTTCGGCGGTACAGGTCGGGACGGCCAGCTTTGCTGATCCGAGGGCCAGTGAGCTGCTTGTCGACACCCTTACGACCGTACTAGGAAGGACTAAAGCGTTTGCTTTGAATGAGATAAGGGACAAATTCCAAGCAGAAAATGGTTGACATAACGACCCCTTTTCGCTACACTTTTCTGGATCTGAGCAGCACAAAGAACACACTATGAGACATCGACTATTCATGAGCTGGGCTGCACTGCGATGGGTTCTCCTGATGTTCCTCGTTGCACCGGGGATGGAAGCACCTCTCGTAGCGCATCTGAATCAACCCGTGAAGCCGATCAAGACCTGGGTGGGTAATTCCAGTTGGTATGGTCCCGGGTTCAATGGCCGCAAAACCGCCAATGGCGAGCGTTTCGACTCTGAAGCTCTCACCGCCGCACACCCCAATCTTCCTTTTGGTTCTGTCGTGCGCGTGGTCAACACACGCAACGGCAAGTTCGAACTGGTACGCATCAATGACCGTGGTCCCTATCAAGAAGGGCGCGAAATTGATGTATCCTATCGTGTCGCCCGGAAAATCGGCTTGATCCATTCCGGCGTGTGCCAGGTTCGGCTCGAGCTCCTGCAACTGCCCGAGAAGCACTGACCCCGAAGGAGTCGGGGTCGCCTATGACCACGACGACCTTCGACGCCCATCCCCGCAGCAGCTTGATCGTCGCGCTTGATTTTGATTCGCTATCCACCGCGCTGAAATTCGCCCAGCAGGTCGCCGATCTTGTGGGCATGTTCAAGATTGGCAACCAGCTCTTTACCGCCGCGGGCCCCGCGGCCGTCAAGGAAGTTGCCGCACTGGGTCCGGGCATTTTTCTCGACCTGAAATTCCACGACATTCCCAACACTGTTGCCGGCGCCGTGCTTTCCTCGGCAGCCATGACCGGCGTGCAACTCGTCAACGTGCATGCGCTTGGCGGCAAAGCCATGCTCGAAGCCGCAGTGCAGGCCATCAGCGCTGGTGTGCCGATGGGAGCTGACCGGCCGCGCCTTTTGGCGGTGACCATCCTGACGAGCATGGATCAGAAGACCATGAAGGAAGTCGGAATCAACGGCGCTCCCAAACTCCGTGTCGTGAAACTGGCGCAACTCGCCAAAAAGGTTGGCGTCGATGGGGTCGTCGCTTCGGTGCAGGAAGGCAGAGCGATTCGCAAAGCTTGCGGCCGCGAATTCCTGATCGTGACGCCCGGTGTTCGCCCGAAAGATTCCGAAGTCGAATCCAAATCAGAAGATCAATCCCGCAAGGCTACGCCGACCGAAGCGATTCGCGCCGGCGCCGACTTCCTGGTGGTTGGCAGGCCAATCATTGCCGCCGCCGATCCACGCGCCGCGGCGCAAGCCATCGTCGAAGAAATCGCCGTCGCAAAGTAGTTCCACAATTTGACCCCCGATTCTTTCCTCCAGTAGCATCCAAAGCGGAAGAGAATCTCCGCGCATCCCAATATGTCTACGACTATGAAGAGCGTAATTGTCGGCACCGCCGGACACATTGACCACGGCAAATCTACTTTGGTCGAAGCGCTGACGGGGACGCATCCGGATCGTCTTGCGGAAGAGAAGCGCCGCGGAATCACGATTGATTTGGGTTTCGCTTTTCTGGAAGAAAATGGCGTGCGCTTCGGTTTTGTGGACGTGCCGGGACACGAAAGATTTGTCAGCAACATGCTCGCGGGCGCGGCGGGAATCGACGTGCTTTTGCTGGTGATCGCTGCCGACGAATCCATCAAGCCGCAGACACGCGAGCATTTCGATATTTGCCGGTTGCTGGGAGTGAAGCGTGGCGTGGTCGCGCTGACGAAGAGCGATATGGTGGACAAGGAGACGCTGGAGTTGGTGCGGATGGAGGCGGAAGAATTCCTGCGCGGATCGTTTTTGGAGAGTGCGCTGCTTGTGCCAGTGAGCGCGAAAACAGGATCCGGACTCAGTGACTTGAAAAAAGCGCTGAGCGACGCGGCGGCAAGCGCGTCTGTAAAAGACGCGGCGCGATATTTCCGGCTGCCGATCGATCGCGCGTTTGCGATGAAAGGGTTCGGTTCGGTGGTAACGGGCACGCTGATTTCCGGCAGCGTTGGCCCGGGCGATGAAGTGGAATTATTTCCGCGCGGCGAGCGGCTGCGCGTGCGCGGCGTGCAGTCCGGCGGAAAATCTGTGGAGCACGCCACTCCAGGGCAGCGCACCGCGGTGAATCTCGCGGGAATCGAGCACACGGCGCTGAAGCGCGGAATGGTCTTGGCCGCGCCGGGGAAATTCCGCAAGACGCGGCGGATCGATGTTCGGTTGGAGTTGCTGCCCTCCGCGAGAAAATTGAAGCAAGGAGCACGCGTGCATTTTCACGCGGGAACAGCGGAGACAATTGCGGAAGTATTTTTTCATGGCGAGAAAGAATTGCCGCCCGGAGGAAGGGCCCTGGCGAATTTGAAATTGCAGGATGAAGTGCTGGTGCTGCCGGGCGACCGCTTCATCGTGCGGCAATTTTCGCCGGTGGTGACGATTGGCGGCGGCGCTGTGCTGGATCCACTGGCGCGGCGGCCAATGCTTCGCGATACCGGGCGCGCGGCGTTTCTCGAAACGCTCGAACGAGGAAGCAACCAAGAGATCCTGGCAGCGATGACAGAGCGTGCGTTGCTGGGGCTCGGTTACGTGGAGATCGTGGCGCGAACCGGCTGGACGGGAAAAGAAATTCAAGGAGCTCTGGAGAAACGTCACGGAACGGCGCGCGTAAGAATCGTCTCAAACGAACCCATGATGCTGGTCTCCGAGAAATTATTTGAAGATGTCCGCAAAAAAATTACGGACAAAGTCGACAGATTCCAAAAGGAAAATCCGTTGTTGCCGGGAATTTCACGCGAGGATTTACGCGCCAGCCTGGGTAAGCGCGTGCGCAGCGAAACGTTTCGCGCGGGGCTCGAAGAATTGGTGGCACAGAAAAAATTGGACGCGCCGGGCGAACTGGTAAAGAAAGCAGGATCGGAAATTGCGCTCCTTCCGGAAGAGGCCAAGGCCAAGGAGCAGATCGAAGCGGCGTTTGCTTCCGCGAGTCTGGCGGTTCCCTCGGTAAAGGAAGTGCTCGCAAAACTCACCGTCGAAGCCAAGCGCGCCGAGAAACTCTTGCAGATTCTCTTGAGGGAGAAAAGCCTGGTGCGCATCTCGCCGGACCTGGTTTTTCACCGCCAGGCGCTGGCGCAATTGAAGGAACAGCTAGCGGCTTACAAAAAAGCGAAGGGCGATCGAATTAACGTGCCTGCCTTCAAGGAATTGACCAGCATCACGCGGAAGTACGCCATTCCCTTGCTCGAATACCTCGACCGGGAGCGGGTGACGCGCCGTGCCGGGGATGAGCGTGTTATACTCTAAATTCACCCTGGCGGCTCCTGGCGGCCGGCGTCGGGAATAACGCTGCTGTTTTGTCGGTAGTTAGTAGGAGGCAATATGGAATTCCCAATGCACTGGCTGATTATCCTGGTCGTGGTGTTGATTCTTTTTGGCGGCCGGAAGATCCCGGAATTGATGCGCGGGCTGGGCGAAGGCGTCCGCGGATTCAAGGAAGGGATGTCCGGTTCACACGCGCAAAACACGACTACGCCTCCCGCTCAGCCTCCCGCCGCGACGACGGAAAAACCGGCTGAAGAAAAGAAGTAACGCGAAGCGCGCAGAGCATTTGAAGGAATAGGAGTTGGGCCCCGACCCGGTCGGGGCCTTTTTGTTGTACGCCGCGCATGTTCGGCAACTAGCTAGCGGGTGAAAGTCCCGTCCCAAAGCGGGAGCAAGCTCCCACACTCCAAAATTGTGTCCAAACAGTAGCGGAAAATGCTTATCCAGGGCGTAAAACCTGTACGTTTGACCAGTAGCCGCGGCATAACTTTGCGTTCAGCATCGGGTATTCACAGGGGGCCCCGGGAATCGAAATCTTCGGAATGATTCGCTTAGGAGAAAACATGAAATTCACGTGGATGAAGTGGAGCGCTTTGCCCGTTGCGGTGCTGATGGCCGGAAGCGTGGCGTTGGCGCAGGATCAATCGTCTTCAGGCTCACAGCAAGCCCCGCCAGCGCAGGCGGCAACACCAGCGCCCGCAGCGGCTCCGGCAGAAAAACCCAAGCCGACAGTGGCGCAGCGCAAGGAAAACCAACAGGACCGCATCGCCAAAGGCGTGCAGAGCGGCCAGCTGACGGCGGGCGAGACAGCCAAGCTGGAAAAGAAAGAAGCCGCCATCAACAAGGAAACGGCAGCGGATCGCGCGGCCAACGGCGGGAAGTTGACAGCGTCGGAGAAGAAGCAAGTCAACCACCAGCAAAACCAGGCTTCCAAGCAGATTTATGCCGACAAGCACAACGCCAATACGGCGCACTATGCCAACAACAAGGTGGGCCAGCGCCGCGAAAACCAGCAGGACCGCATCGCACAAGGAGTGAAGAGCGGCCAACTGACGGCCGGCGAAACTTCCAAGCTGGAGAATCAGCAAAAGGGCATCAATAAACAGGTTGCCGCCGACCGCAAGGCCAATGGCGGAACCCTGACGGCTTCCGAAAAGAAACAGATCAATAAGGAACAGAACGGCGCGTCGAAGAACATCCACAACAAGAAGCACAACGGCAAGACGCAGCCACAGGCCCAGGCCCAGCCGAAGCCGTAAATTTCCCTCCACCCCCAAACAAAGAGAGGCGCTCCGGTGAAAGCCGGGGCGCCTCTTTTTTGGTGTTCACCGTTGCCAGTATTTGTTGGTTTCCGTTTCTGGTCAGAAGAGAAAACAAATGAGACTGGTGGCGGACGTAGGAGCGGTGTACTTCCAGAAAGACAGACAGTTTCCGATTACGCAACCAATCGGGACTTGACCTAACTCCGTGATATAAACTCTCGGTCCGGTTCAGTCAATCTACGATTTCGCAACTGCATGCGTCCAGTCATCCAAGTTTCTAGAGTCCGCAAGACCTACGGCCCAACGGTGGCTGTCGACGAGGTATCTTTCGAGGTAAACGACGGCGAGATCTTCGGTTTAATCGGACCCAACGGAGCGGGAAAGACCACCACGATGGAGTGCATCGAAGGCCTGCGCACGCCCGACCGCGGCACTATCATGGTTCTGGGTCTTGATCCCTTTCGTCAGGTCTACAAGCTGCAAGAGCGAATCGGGGTCCAACTGCAGCAGGCCCAACTTCAGAAGCGGATCAAAGTGTGGGAGGCAGTAGACCTCTGGGCTTCGCTTTACCGGAAGAAAGCGATAGACGGCGCACGCTTACTCGAGCAGCTTGGCCTCACCGACAAGCGGGACGCCTGGTTTATGAACCTCTCCGGAGGCCAGAAGCAGCGGCTGTTTATTGCCCTTGCGCTGATCAACGACCCAGAGCTGGTGTTTCTCGACGAGCTGACCACTGGGCTGGATCCGCAGTCGCGGCGCGCGATCTGGGACCTGGTGCGCGGTATTCGCGAGCGCGGCAAGACGGTCTTTTTGACCACTCATCTGATGGAGGAGGCCGAACGATTGTGCGACCGGGTAGCAATCATCGAGCGCGGACGGATCATCGACATCGACAAGCCGGAGAAGCTCGTCGGCAGACACTGCCCTGAGCGCACCGTCGTACTTGCCACGGACGACCCGAGGGCCGAAGAGCGCTTTCGGGCGATCCCTGGACTTGAGGAGGTAAGGTGCGCTGACTTGCGATTCACCATTCGCGGCCGGGGCGAGGATTTCGTGACGGAAGTGATTCATTGTCTGTCCGAGAATCGGATCCGGGTCACGGATTTCCGCACGATTCTGCCCAACCTTGAGGACGTCTTTCTAAAGCTGACCGGTCACCCGATTCGGGAGTAGGCTCGATAAATGATGCTGCGTGGACTCTGGAAACTGACTTGGATCGAGATCAAGATCTTCTTGCGCGAGCCCCTTGGCGCATTCGGTACGATCGTTTTTCCTGTTCTCGTTTTCCTTGGGCTGAGTCAAGTGCCCGGCCGCAAACTCACACCACCCCCATTGGGCGCCAGCAGTTTTATACGCGTGGGCCTGCCGGTTCTCGTGTCGCTGCTGATCGCCGTCAGCGCCGTGCTGTCCCTGGTTACGATTATCTCCATCTACCGCGAGGGAGGCATCCTCAAGCGACTCCGCGCCACGCCGCTGCGCCCGCAAACGATCCTTACCGCCCACGTGATCGCCAAGCTGATATTCACTGCGGCCACCCTGGCCTTGATGGTCCTGGCAGGCAAACGCTACTACCCGGCCGGCGTTCATGTTCCATGGTTCTCGTTCATGATTGCGCTGCTGCTCAGCACCTGGAGCATCCTGTCGATTGGCTTTCTCATCGCGAGCATCGTTCCCACGGCGCGGTTCGCGCAGCCCATCGGCGCCATCATTCTGTACCCCATGATGGGCGTGTCGGGAGTCTTTGTGAGCATTGAAATGCTGCCGCCAGCGCTTCGTGCGGTGGCCCGAGTGCTGCCGCTAACCTACGCTGTGCCGCTACTCCAGGGAATCTGGAACGGCGACGCGTGGTCGGCCCATGTGGGCGACGTGGCGGCACTGGCCATGGTGTTTGTCGTTTGCACGGCGCTCTCGGCAAAAGTTTTTCGTTGGGAGTAGAAAATTTCCTCGCTGCTCTTCTCGAGAGGTCATAAGTCACGTCGTTACGAAACGCAATGCCATAAACAAGCTACGAGGAAGTTCGGGGGTTAGCGCCCTGGGTGCTTGGCGAGAATGAGGGTGATCTCGTCGTGCTGCTCGTGGCGGCTGAAGCGCTGGACTCCGGCAGGTTTCGCCGGACGACGTGACACACTTTCCAGATTTTCGGGGCTACTTTGTTGCTAGCGAGCTGCGGACCTTAGCGTAACCTGGCTTGATTACGGAGTAGATCAAATCGCAACGCCGGTCATAGGGAAGGAAGGCGCTCTTCATCGAGTTGATGGTGATCTTCTCAAAGTCCTCCAAGGACAGACCAAAGGTATCGCGAGCCGCCTCGAATTCCCGGGTCATGGTCGTGTCGCTCATCAAGCGGTTGTCGGTGTTGAGCGTGACGCGAAATTTCTCCTGGTAAAAAATCTTAAAGGGATGCTCGGAAAGGCTGTGGGCGGCCCCCGTACGAACATTGCTGATCAAGCAAATCTCCAGGGGAATCCTTTTGTCGAGGACGTATTGCGCGAGGTCGCCCAATTTCACGGCCTTACCCTGCGCGACGGCAATGTCATCGATTAGCCGTGTTCCATGTCCGATGCGGTGCGCTCCGCAGTATTGAATGGCCTGCCAAATCGACTCCTTCCCGAACCCTTCGCCAGCATGAATGGTGATGTTGAAATTCTGCCGCTGAATATAGTGAAAAGCTTCCACGTGCTTTTTGGGAGGAAACCCGCCCTCCTCACCAGCCAGATCGAATCCCACAACGCCGCGCTCGCGAAAGTCAACGGCGAGCTCGGCCATTTCCAGGGAAACATCCATATTGCGCATCGCGCAGATGATCAACCCGGAAGAAACTCCAAAATCCTTTCGGCCCCGCTGCAGGCCTGCGAGCACGGCGGAGACAACCTGTTGGTGGCTCAATCCTTGACGAGTGTGAAAAACCGGGGCAAAGCGAGTCTCAAAATAGACTACGCCGTCCCTGCTCAGATCTTCGGCTTGTTCATAAGCTACTCGTTCGAGCGCCTCCTCGGTTTGCATCACGGCGATGGTGTGCGCAAAGCCTTCCAGATATTTTG
>WNFR01002113.1_pt1 | contig 20730 bp, 19 predicted proteins | sample 5400221 | NCBI WGS metagenome assembly WNFR01 (sample SAMN13153357, study PRJNA577476) | soil metagenome | isolation source: 40 cm soil under Madrone tree | place: USA:California | collected 2016-06-14 | reverse complement strand
TAGTGGGTCGTGCGCCGGCATCGTTTCTTGGGGCAATCCGCGGCCGGTTTCGAGCAACAAAGTTCACCGGCGCGGTGGAAGATACGTCACAGCATCTGGACAGCGCGCGTGTCGGAATCGTGCCAGAGCGCACGGGTCATGGATTCAAACTCAAGGTTCTGGATTATGTGTTCAACCGTGTTCCCGTAGCGGCCGTGGAGGACGGGGTCTCGGGCATGGGCGTGCCACTTATTCCCGGCGAGAGCATTCTCACCTACCCCGACATGCTAGCCCTAAGCCGGGGAGTAATCGGGATCCTCAATGATCTAGAACGACTGAATCACTTGCAGCAGAGCGCGTTCAGTCGGTGTCTCGGAGAGTTTGACTGGCAATCACGGGGCGTGCGACTCTTCCGTGAAATAGACGCCCTGGTAACAGCCCGGAGTAAAGCGGTGATCGGGGACGCAGAGATGGGAGGAGCATGAGTGCGGATCTAGCGGTTGCGCTCCGAGTGTATCCCGGAATCTCGAAGCGCCCTTTCATCTCCGGCTGCGCGAAGCTTGATCTTGTTACCGCTGGACTGGAGTCGTTCATCAGCGCTTTGGGTGGGTGTCGACCTGAGCTGTGGTGTTTGCTGGATGGCTGCCCTCCCGAATACGAGAAGCGCATCCGGGAGATCGTCGGCCACTTGAAGCCAACGTTCATCTTTCTCCCCGGGGTAGGTAATCGCGCGTCGTTTTCGGCTCAGCTGAACATCCTACTAAGAACTAATGCTCCAGTCGTCTATTTTGCTGAGGACGACTACGTCTATCTTCCAAAGGCGGTCGAACGTGGGGCCAGACTGTTCGAAGAGGCCGATTGGGCCGACTACGCGACGCTGTATGATCACCCAGATCTTTACGAGGAGGCACTTCATCAGTATCCAAGTGAGATCCGCGTCGCTGCGGGCTACCACTGGCGAAGCATAGCGTCCACATGTCTGACACTCTTTGCACGCCGTGAGACTCTGATCAGAGATCGGCGGGTATTCGAGACCTTCGCCCAAGGCAACTACGACGTGAGTATGTGGATGTCACTGACGCGCTTACCGGCTATTGGAGTCGGTCATGCTGTGAAAGCGACCGTGAAACGGGAGTTGCTCCCCCTGAAGGCTTTGACGAAGCTGGCCCGCTTCGGGATCGCGAGGTGGTTAATGGGTCCCCGGCGGCAACTGTGGTCTCCTGTGCCCACCTTGGCGACCCACATGGAGAGCTCACGTCTGGCACCAGGCGTGGACTGGCACGCTCATTTTCGTTTGGCGGAGAGCAAATGAGTCAACGAGGAACAGTCGGGAGGATTCCCGTTGGAGGCTGGGCGGATGGGATGCCGGCGCGGCTGGCTGCGCGGTAGACCGCGAAAACTAGAAATACCCAAGTCCAGAAGCGCGGCGTCTCGAAACCTCCCATGGTCTGGGACAGTCCGAGGATCACAACGGCGGCGAGCAGACGGTACAGGACGCCACTGACCCGTAGCCATCTCGCCATGATCCACGTGAACGCCGCAGCCCCACCGAGGCCAAGGTAGGTCAGGAAGAACGCAAAGTTATTTCCGAATTGCGTCTCGCCTGCAAAATCAGCGATTGGTAGGCTGGAGAACTGGTTGATCACTGCTTTGCCGTCAATCCCAACACCCAGGAGCGGGGAGGCTGAAAGCACGTCGGCGGTGGCAATTATTGGGAATACGATGCGAAGGTTCTCGCTGGAGATGGCATACGAACGTGCATTGTCGACCGCCTCTTGCACTCGGTCGTGCAGAAGGGTGATCACGCTGGGCAAAACGAACGTGAGTGCAAGCATCAGACCCAGTAAAAGAGCTAATCTGGTGAGGGACGCAGAGGCTCGACGAACGCCCAGTGTCGCGAAGATGATGGAAAGGACTGCGAGTGCGATCAACAGAACCGGGCTACCGACAAGCGCGAGCATGACGCCTGTCGCCGCGAAAGCGATCGTGAGTCGACGCGGTGTTGGCTTCAAAGCTAGCCAGCCGGTTACGAAGAGGTAGAACGCTATGGCCACTAGACTGGGTTCGGATGTGAACACTTTTGGGCGCGGAAAGCCGACGAGGCTTAGGTCACGGAGGTCGTTCGAGTAGAACTGATATCCACCCACATGATAGACTGCCTGCCCAAACGCGGCGACAGCCGGTCGCAACACCCCGGCCACTTCTAGTCCCCCCGCGATCACGAGCCCAAACCATGCCGCGAGTAGGACTCGGCGAAGAAGCACGACCGGAAGCAGTTCTGCGAGCTTGAAGAGAGCGAGGCCCGCCGACATCGCTGTCAGGGTCTGCGCCAGGCCCAGCAGCTTGTGTCCGATCCATTCTCTGCCCGGGGAAAGAAAAGCACTCAGTAACAGCAAAGCGGCGACCGACGAGAGCATCACCACGTCCCGTCGGAATATGACGGGAGTCAGCAGCAACAGCACGATGGGAAGTATTAGGACAGTGGTGAATGCCGGAAGAATGCGCCCGCCACCAATGTCCATCGGTGGCTCAACGTAGGCACCGACTAGCAGGTACACGAAGGCCAACAAAGCAAGCCCCGTGCGCGCTTCTTGGGCGCAAGACTGCGAAGAGGTGGGTCTCGGGGGGATCCCGGCTGCCATCATTATCTGGAGGGCTGGCTATTCAGAGCCACCCTCGCTCCTGGTGGGGTGGTTCGCGCCCGCTGTGCGCGCGGTACGAGCTTGGCTGAAGTACAAGCCTTATGACCATCAGGGCTCGCTTCAGCTGGCCGCGCCTGAGTCTGTTTAAGATGACTAGTATTAAACCCAGATACACTGTTGGAAGAGTGTATGGGAAGAACTTGATCGCGAACCGCAGTCGACTTCGCACGGCATAGAAATCTGAGACAACACTCCGCCGACGTGGATCAGCCGACGTGCCTATCACAGCTCCTTCCTTATGGTAAATCATCGCATCGTCGGCATACGCCATCGTGAAGCCGCACCGCTCGGCGCGTGTCGCCCAGTCGATTTCCTCACCATACAAGAAGTAATCCTCGGCGAGTGGGCCCACAGACGCAAGAAAGCGCCGAGTCACGAGCATGCAGGAGCCGTGGATCATGTCCAGCTGCCTCTCGATGATTTCGGAGTTGATTGCCTCCTGGGCTGGTCGAAACGCTCCGACCGCTTTCGAAAGACCCAGCCATCGTTGGTAGCGCAAGCCTCCACGAGTCTGAACTGTTTCAGGCGCGTGGTAATACAGCAGACGCGCCCCACAAATACCAGCGGACGGCTTAGTCTCTAGTCGCCGAAGCATTGCCGCGAGAGCATCTGGCGTGACGACCGTATCGTTATTAAGCAGCCAGACATGAGTGACCTCGGCTTGCGTTGCGAACCAACGAAGGGCGACGTTGTTGCCGCCCGCGAAGCCAAGGTTGTTTCCGTTCGCTACGAGCAGTACAGCACGTTGTGGAAGCGAGGCAACGGACACCTTAGAGAGCGTCGCGGATGTGCGCTCGAGGAGTGTTATTGGCTTCTCAATCGGTGGCTGAGTCAGTTGGTTGACTACTCGGCTCGGCGACGATGTGGCCTGCAGGCGCCCGGCGGCCCAATCCCGAATCCGCGCGAGTGAGTCATCGGTTGATCCGTTGTCGCACACGACAATGACCATTTGCGGAGTCGGAACCCGCAGCAGACTCTCGAGGCACTCGACTGTGTCCCGCCAGCCGAGGTAGTTGATGAGTACGACGCCCACAAGTGCCGGTCCTCCCAAGGCGGTGGGGTCTCTCCCGAGTCTGTCCTCCAAGGGGTGGTTGGAGGGTGTCGTCAGCACGTTCTGTCGTGCCTTCAGAAGGTTGAGGGCAACGGGCGGGTGGCTTTGATCAAATACTGCTCAACAAAGAATCGACGAAGCAGCCCCAACGTTAGCCGGTCGGCTAGTCCACCCTTGCTTCCCCATGCTAGCCCGTTCACCGCTACTTGCGTAATGGTGAGGCTCGCGCCACGCAGTAACTCCTCCGCCGTGCTCCGCACAAAGAAGCGGAGGTGGGACCGATCTAGGATTCCCTCATCTTCATAGTCCCATCGCCCCCGCAGGACAAGCGGCATCAAGGCGCTAACGTGGTTGATGTTCGGGATGCTGGCGACGACCGTGCCGCCCGGGCGAAGCAACGACACTAGCGAGCGCAGCGTGCTCCAAGGGTCCACAAGGTGCTCCAGGACATCTAACAACAAGAGTAACTCCACTGACTCTGGCTCGACGGGAAGTGTCCGTCCCTCGACCCCGCCCTGGATGACTAGATCAACGCGCTGCGCCGCACGAGCGGCCGCGGTCGGAGACAGCTCCACACCGATGGTCCGGCGGCATCGTCCCGTTGATCGGAGCCAATCGAGCGTAGCGCCTTCACCACACCCGATCTCAAGTACCGTGTCAGCGAAACCAGGCACGAGGGGCAGGATTTCCTGACGAGCGTGTCCGAAATAGCCGTGTGGCTTGGTGGCGTACAGTGCGTGGAGCGCCGGGGGAGGATCGTTTGGAAAGGCGTCCATCATTGGTCGCTCCGTGCCGAGTTAGCGTCCCAAGAAGGTTCCGAAGACTCGCCGCTCCGTATGTTACGCCGTAATACTGATAACGGGAGGTCCCGACTCACCAGGAGCAACCAGAGAAGGATCACAAGGCCTGTCGTGCCGACACGGAATACTGTGCTAGTTCCGCCCACGAACGATAGTGTGACGAGCCCAAGCAGAAGCAGCGCGTATCGCCCGAGAGGCAGGCTCCGTCCAATAGAAGCAGGATGTAGAGTCTCACCGGTCGCGAACATCAGGAGTGCGAAGTCGAGTGCGGCGCGCGCCGTCCACGCTATAGCTGTGCCCGTGAGACCATACCAGGTCGTGAGGGCGACCACCGAACCGATGTAGAGCGGCAATTCAATCGCGTGGAACTGCGCCGTCAAGCGCGCCCGCCCCGCGGACTGAAGGAATACGCTTGGGACGAATGCTAAACCGTTGATGAACGCACCGAGTGCAAGTATCTGCAGAACGGACGTGCTACGAATCTCGAACTCCCCGCCGAGCCACCAGCGCATCCACTCCGGTCCAAGGCCAATAACCACCACGTAGAGGGGAAAGGACGCTGCAAACAGGAGGCGAAAGCTTCCTCCAAAGAGGGGCGCAACGCTGTCCCGGTCGCGGCGCAGCGTGTGTGCGAAAGATGGGAAAAGGACCGTCGCAAGTGCTGTCGGCAGGATTCCAAAACGGCTCACCACCTCCGCGGGCGCCGAGTAGAAAGCCACTGTAGCAACGCCGAGCATCGCTGCCACCAGGAAGCGATCGAAACTCACCATGAAGGGGCCTATGACACTGCTCAGGGTGAGCCACCCTCCTTCTGCTAACAGTGGACGAATGGACGGGGACCGGGCACCGGTGGGGTGGGGGCGGATCGGATATAGGCGACGCGCCACCGCCCAGTACGCCAGTGCACCGACTAAGCGAGCTGCCAATAATGCGTACAAGCATGCATCGAGGCGGGACGTTACCAGACTGACGAGCCACGGCCCCGCGAAGTTTGCGATCCCGAGAGGCGCGCGTAGGGCGTTGACTAGATCGAAGCGATGTAGGCCTTCGAGGATGCCCTTGAGGCCTGACGTCAAAGTCACAAGGGGAACGCAGAGTGCGACAGCAACATACGTACCGGCCAACTCTGGTTTCAGCGCGCCGGGTGCGAAGCGAGCACCGAACCACGCTGCACCGCCTAAGACGAAAAGTGCTCCCAATAAACCGATCGCGAACAGGAGTCGGTTGCCAGCCCAGACCAGCGCCGCGGTCGTCTCCATCTCAGGGCCGTCGGCGGCGCTCGATACCGCGCGTGTCGTCGCCCGGCCGAGGCCAAGGTCGAGGAACCCGAAGTACCCCACGATGGTCCAGGCGAGCGACAGGAGGGCGAATCGTTCTGTGCCGAGGTTGGCGATCAGGGAGGGGATGGTGCTTATGCCGACCAGAATTGGAGCGCCGAAGCCGATCAAATTGAGCATAGAGCTACGGAGGATGCTGCGTGAAGTCATGTCACTGGGCCCGACTAGGACTGCGAGGGGGGCCGAGGTGAGATCGGTCAAAGATCTCTGCCGCCCTGCTTGAGAGGTTGAGCGCGATAGTGAAGGTGGGGAAGCCGCTGATGGTCATCGCAGGAGTAGACGCCACGGTCGCCGCAGGTCCGACAGGGCATCGGTGAGGATGGTCGAGAGTTCGTCGATCCCGGTGGGCGAATTCGACATACCAAGGCCCAAGGCCGCACGCGAAAGCACGACGACGACGCCTAGAGCGAGGACACCGACGAAGGTGGCGAAGGACTTGATCAAGAGTTGTCGTGGCTCGGGAATCGCAGGGATAGACGGAGTGTCCACGACGGTCAGGATGGGTGTGTCCCGAACCTCCTCGATCCTAGCTTGCTCGAAGGCCTGCGACAGAGCAGTGAAGATCTGCTGACGAAGCGCAACATCCCGCGAAAGACGGTCGAATTCGAATACTAGGGTCGGAGCGTTGCGGTAATCACGATTGCGCTGAAGAAAGCGTGCCAGTTTGTCCTCCGCATCGCGCAACTCGCCACGCACCTCCGCAAGGCGTTGTTCCGTGAAGCGTCGCTCGGCTCCCGCCTGCGATTGCCGACGCTCCTCATTGAAGCGAACCACGGCATCCAAGAGTGCCTCCGCGAGCACTGCGGAGACTACAGGGCTCTTGCTTCGGATGGAGAAACTAACCAGCCCACTCCTCAGGTCCACGCTCGTTCCCAACATCTCCTTGTTGAGCTGTTGCAACGTCTGGGCGCGCCTGGCCTCCAATGTGGAACCACCCTTGCGAAGCAAGTCCACAAGTGTGCGTGGTGGTGTCGATGCATCCCCGTCGTTGTCCATTGGAAGCTCGATAAGGCGGCTTAGTAGTTCACGGCTGTGCATGAGGGAGACGTAGAACTGTGGTGGATCTCTCAGATCACCCGCGGGCAGTGCGATCCCAAACTGGGAAGCAACGCCGGAAAGTGCACCTAGATTGCCTTGGAGACGCGTCGTTTGCGCCACGAACGATCCCTCGGAGCGCCACCAGCGCGGACGCAGAAACACGATTACGCCGACCAACGCAGCAGCGGCTACTGCCGAGCGAAGCAGGCTACGTCGAGCTCCCAAGAGGAGCGCGAACACCGCTCTACCACTCCCGTCACTATTCTCGACTTGCCGCACTACGCACAGACTCCGCAACGTCCGACTTGGAACCGTGTTTTGTGGCAGAGGGACGGTTGCGAGTGACTGAGACCGTCCTCGAAGACGCTCGGTTCGATCCCGATAAGGCTCCGGTATCGCGGTGGGATCAAAGGTTTAGTCTCCCCCAGATTGTTTCTGCCCGGCACGCATTGGCTGGACCGGCCAGACGCCGGGCCGCAACTCCGTCGCGCGCCCGATTCCTCGAGGGCCTGCCAGTCCCACGTCAGCGAGGCGTGTAGCTCATTGACGAGTGGGCCGGTGACGTACCAGCTTGACGCCGGCCAACAAATGTGGACCGCGGGATGCGAAATTGCGGAATGCGCGCGACCAACCCAGCGCCGTGGCTTTCCCCAAGGCTAAACAAAGTCAGGGGGGTTAACATGGGGTCTAAGTAACGAGATGTCAACGAGAAAGTACCCAGCACGTGGACTGTTCTCCGTTCATGAAGGACGGAAACGCCTGTTTCCGAGCGTGATGTTATCCCGATGGCGAGAACGCCGTCTCACCTTCTGCGGGTCCGAGCCGGAGAGCGTTCGTCTTAACGCTTTCGAAGTCCCCGGGACCACATTCGTCGCATGCGTCACAAGGTTCGCCAGAGTTGCTGAGAAGCAGTGCTGTTCCACCGGGAGTGCGATCAACTCGTCAGAGTCATCGGACATGGCGACCAGCCCAAGACTCACCAGAGTCTTAAGGAATTAAGAATGGGTTTTCCTCCTACGTCCCTGGTTACAGGGTGTTCAGGGTTCATCGGGGCGCATGTGGCTCAGGAGCTCATAAGAATCGGCCACCGTGTGATCGGAATCGACGACCTGTCTGGTGGATTTGTCGAAAATCACCCCGAGGGTCTTGATTTTCATCTGGGATCGGTCACCGACTCAGATACGGTAACTCGTTTGTTCAAGACATATAGGCCTGACTACGTCTTTCACCTCGCTGCCTACGCTGCGGAAGGTCTAAGTCACTTCATCAAGCGCTTCAATTACACGAACAACTTGCTGGGCAGCGTAAATCTCATCAACGCGGCGGTGAACGCGGACACCGTAAAATGCTTCGTATTCACGTCCTCGATCGCGGTTTACGGTGCCAATCAAGTGCCGATGCAGGAGGAAATGGTTCCTCAGCCGGAGGATCCATACGGGATTGCCAAGTTCGCGGTCGAGCTGGATCTGCGAGAGACCCGGGAGATGTTTGGTCTAAACTACGTGATCTTCCGTCCTCACAATGTCTATGGTGAATACCAAAACATCGGAGATCGCTACCGGAACGTGATCGGCATCTTCATGAACCAGGTCATGCAAGGCAAGTCAATGACGATCTTCGGTGATGGGCTACAAACTCGGGCCTTCAGCTACGTTAGTGATGTTGCTCCGATCATCGCAAGATCCGTGGAGCGGACGGAGAGCTACAATCGAGTCTTCAATGTAGGGGCCGACAAGCCATACACGGTGCTGGAGCTGGCGAGCGTCGTAGCTCGAGCCTTCGGTGTCGAGGCACGTGTCGTTCATATGCCGCCGAGGAACGAAGTGGTACACGCCTTCTCGTCACACGAGAGAGTCCGAGCGGTCTTCGGTGACCTCTTGGCCAATGTGCCGCTTGACGTCGGAGTGGCCAGGATGGCGGAGTGGGCGCGGCGAGTTGGCCCTCGACAGAGCAGGAGTTTTGGCAATGTCGAGGTCAGCCGGAACCTGCCGCCGTCGTGGCGAGACGTTCTAAGAGGCGAGGACGGTCACCAAAGCGTAGCTGTGGACAATGGTTCCAAGTGAGGTTCTGATGGCTCGCGCGCAGTCTCAACTCCTCATCCTGTCGTGTATCTCCGTCCTCCTCTTGGGGTGCCTTGATAAGCCGCTAGTTACACCGAACCGCCCAGCGCTTCTCGAAGTCTCGAGCAGGCCAAATCCGCGCAATTCCCTTTCAGCGGTTATCGTAATTGCCGTAGAGAATGCGGATTCCGCGCGAGTGCTGTACACAAGTCCCACTGGAGGCCAGCAAGCGACTCCCTTCTACCCTATTCGTGAAGCCGGCCTATCCATCACTGTGCTTGGGCTCAAACCACATTCCAGATATGTCTACGTCGTTGAAGCACTTGGGGGAGGTGGACGGACAAGCTCCCGTGTCGAAACTTTCTCTACGAGCGACCTACCTTTGGAATTATCGAGCCTTCGTATGGTTCAACTCGTGGGTAATGCGTCTCCCGGCTTCCTGCTGACAGCATTCCCGGTAGACAGCATCGGTGCGGTGGTTGCTTTCGATACCCTAGGAGAGGTCTGCTGGTATCGGGAGTTCTCCTTGCGCCCTAACGAGCAGACGATCGATGCCCAGCAAAACGAAAGCGGAGACTTAACAGTCTTCGTCGGCGCCTCAACGGGGTGGCAGCCGACAGCTGGGCGTTTCATAAAGTTCTCGCCGGCGGGGGACTCGCTGCGTTCAATTATCGCGGGTGCACCGTACTACACCGATCCACACGAGATCTTGCTTACAGCTTCCGAGACGGGAGGTGAGCGGGTCCACCTATTTTCGTACGACCTTCGTCATGTGGACCTGAACTACATAGGTGGTGCCAATGATGTCCTTTTGGCGGGACACACCATCTTACGTCAGGCACCAGATGGTTCCGTGGAATTCTTGTGGAGCGCTTGGGATCATATCTCCCTTAATGATTGGATCTTAAAGCCTCCAAACTTTTCCCAAGTCACAAACACCGACTTCGATCATCCGAATTCGCTCGAAATTGATGCGAAGGGTGAGTACATCGTGTCCTTTGCGAATCTTTGGGAGATCACCAAAAATTGATGGAATAACGGGGCAGACCGTCTGGACGTTAGGGGGCAGAAATAATCAGTTCGGCATTGTTGGTGATCCGCTCGGAGGGTTCGGCTTGCAGCATGACGTGCGTCTCCTTGCCAACGGACACTTATTAGTGTACGACAATGGCGCTGCTCACACCCCGCCCCAAAGCCGTGCTGTTGAGTATGCCTTGGATCTAAGTGCAATGACCGCCACGATGGTCTGGGAGTATCGGGACAACCCTTCCATCTACACTCCTTTCGTTGGATCGGTTCAACGATATTCGAATGGGACCACGCTTGTAGGCTTCGGTGGAGGCGGGGCCCGGGTGACTGAAGTGGCGCCAAGCGGCGATTTCCTCTGGGAGGGTCAGCCGACTAGAGACGGGCGGCCACTGGGCTTCTTCTACCGGATGCGGAAGACGCTCTCTCTGTATAAATCTGAGAAGCCGTAGCACCGTCAACGAGCTTCAAGTCGTCACTACCGCGCGATCCCACCAAACACCGGCAATGTAGTCGGTCTTGCGCCGGTTCGAGTCCCTGGAAGGCACGAACCACATCATAACCGTCTCGCCACCACGAGGATTGCCACCGTGCTCGCGAGGATCTGCGCGATTGCGGCAAACAGCGCGACCGTATCCGTATGCGGGGCGTTCGGATCCTTCGCCGGCACAACCACCTCCGACCCTGGCCCCGGAGCGGGATTACTGCTGAAGAAGAGCGAGCGCCGCCGCGTCCGCACGTCCCCATTCGCGTAGTGCACACTAACCTGACCCTTTTCAGCAGATCGTGTGAAGCCGCCGGCGGCGTTCAGGTAATACTCGAGTCCAGCCCCCTGGCGGTATAACACGCTGCCCGGCGAGTTCACCGACCCAGTCACCCGCACACTCGGCTGGTACTCGGGAATCCGAACCGAATCGCCAGGCTGGAGGATGATGTTGTCGCGTGAGCCGCGCTCCTTGAGCGCCCTGGGGAGATCGATATTGATGCGGCCGCGATTGTCGATCGCGCGCACGAAGCGGATGCCCTCGGGGTACGCGCGCGGCGTCAGCCCGCCGCCCCGCTCCACCAGGTCCGCCAAGCGATCGTCCTTGGCCTTGAGCGCGTAGGTGCCCGGATACATCACCTCGCCCGTGATCGTCACCGTGCGCTGCAACTCGAAATTGGGCTGGCGAAAGATCAGCACGTTGTCGTACGGCTCGAGCGGCACCTCCGTCGCCGTCCCGCGCGCCGGGAAGGAAACACCGGGCGGACCGATGTACCGGCCGGCCGAGTCGCGCTCGAACAGATACGTCGAGTCGAGCGGCACCCGCAATGTCGTCGCGAGCTGACCCTTCGAGCGATCGGCCGGTAATTTCGCAATCTCGGCGTCCCGCAAATCGGCGCCGATCCTGGGACCGCGCGCGAGCACCATGAGCTGGCGCAGCGTGATCCCCGGCCGCCACGGGTACGTGCCCGGTTGCTGCACCATCCCGGTGATCGCCACGGTGTATTGATCGGATGCGCCGGCGAGCGAGTCCACGTGTACGACGTCACCATCCTCGAGCGTGAACCGCGGCGCCACACCCTGCGTGATCGGCACGTCGATCGTCACGCGCGCCGTCGCCTGCGTGGCGCGCGCGTCCGACGGGAGGAACCGTTCCACCTTCACGCGCTCGAGCGCGGCGTCGGGCCGGAACCCGCCCGCTGCGGCGAGCATGTCTGCCAGCGTCTCACCGGTCTTCGTCTCATAGACCGCCGGCCGCAGCACGGCGCCGCTCATCCGCACGCGCGACTCGTGAATGGGCACAAATATCACGTCACCCGTCTCGAGTCTCACGTCGGCACGAGTGTCACCGCGGAGCAGGTAATCGTACAGGTCCAGTGTGGCGACATTCTTGCCGAGGCGCCGCACTTCGACGCCGCGCAGCTTGGCGCGCTCCGTCACCCCGCCCGCCGCGTACAGCGCCGTGAAGACGGTGCCGAGCGAGCTGATCTGATACGCCCCCGGCTGCGAGACCTCGCCGACCACGTATACCTGATTGGCCCGCACATTCGCCACCGTGACGTCGAACCGGGTGGTCGCGTTCGCGCCGCGCCGCACGCCGGAGTAGACGCGGCCAAGCCGAGTGTAGAGCACGTCGCGCAGCTGATCGAGCGTGAGATTGGCGACGTGCACCTGACCCACCTGCGGAATCAGCACGAACCCTTCGCGCGTGACGGGCAGGGAATAGGTCAGCTCGACGTCGCCCGTGAGAATCAGGACGAGATTGTCGCCGGGCCCAAGCTTGTAATCGGCCGGCACGGGACCCGCGAGCAACGGCAGGAACTGCGTCGTGGTCCGCTGGAACACATCCACCCCAAACACTTCGCTCGGCTGCGTGCGGGCGCTGCGGACCAGGCCGGTGTCATACGGCAAAAGTTGGTTCGTCAGGGACGGCAACCCCAGCGCCTGCAGCGCGGCTAACTCCTGTGCGCTTGGTACTCCCAATCCCGAGCCCCCAGTCCCTTGCCCCAAGTAGGGATCGAGCAACGACGCGGGATAGCCGCTCGCCGCAAGGCGCGCGCGAATCTGCTCGGGCGTGAGACCGGATTGTGAGATCCGGTTGCGCACCTGGTCAGCCAAGCCCGGTTGCTGCAGCGCCTGCTGGACTTGTGCCGCCGACGGCTGCTGTCCGCCCGCCGGAACCGGCGCGACGGCGAGCGTCGAGACGATGGCAAAGAGGAGCACGGAGCACGGAGCAGTACGCTCCGGTGCACCATTCTGCTCCCTGCTCGCTGCTCCGTGCTCCATCATGAGGGAGGCTAACTTCGCCCCTAACTAACGGCGGGTCAAGTTCTTAAAGCGACTTGCCGGTGATAGCTAATAAGCTATCATTCGACATGCCTTCCACCGCAGAACTCCTCCGCCAAGCACGTGAACGGGCGGGCCTCAGCCAACGCCAGCTCGCCCAACGCGCCGGCACGGCTCAGTCCGTCGTCGCCCGCATCGAGCGCGGTCTCACGAGCCCTTCGTGGGACACCTTGGAGCGCTTGCTCGAGGCCGCCGGCTATGAGCTCGCAGCGCAAGTGGAGCCGCGCGTCGTGGTGGGATCGCACATGCTGGACGAGGTCGCCGGAATCCTGCGGATGACGCCCGAGCAGCGACTGCAGGAAGTGAAGAATGTCAGTGAATTCCTGCATCGCGCGCGTCGTGTCTGAGAACGTCGCGCCGCTCGACCCCGAGCTGCTCTTCACGACGCTCGCACGGCATCAGGTGCAGTTCGTGCTGATCGGTGCCCTCGCGGCCCGACTGCAGGGATTTCCACGCTTCACCGCGGATGCCGACATTACGCCGGCGCGCGACTCGACGAACGTCGCACGTCTTGCCGCTGCGCTGCGTGACTTGGACGCGCGGATTTACACCGAGCAGATCCCCGAGGGCTTGCCGTTCGATTGCAGTCCACAGATGCTCGCGCGCGCCGATGTCTGGAACCTGATCACGAAGGCCGGACGCCTCGATCTCGCGTTCAATCCCTCGGGGACGACCGGATTCGCCGATCTGGCGCCTCACGCCGTACGGTTCGAGGTGTACGGGCACACGATCCTTGCCGCCCGACTGGAAGACATCATGCGCTCGAAAGAAGCGGCGAACCGGCCGCAGGATCGGCAAGACGTCGAAGTGATCCGGGAGATGTTAAAAAGAAGAGGCTGAGCACGGAGCACGGAGCACGGAGCAGAAAAGACACCGCCCGCAGAAACTCGGTACGCGAGTAGTCCCGCTCGGTCACTATCATCCGCACATGCACAAGTACCGTTCCATGATCGTTTGGCAGCGATCGCATGATCTCGTATTGACCGCGCTACGAGACACCGATAAGGCGTATCACCCACGGTCGCGTTCGTTATTCGACCAATTGCGCCGGGCCGCCATTTCCGTGGAGTGCAACCTCGTCGAGGGGTATGCGTTGGGTACGCCGATGCAATTTCGGAGACATCTGCGAATTGCGATTGGATCCGCGGCAGAAACCGAATCCCTGGCCCGCACGGCGACCGAGATGGAGTATTTGCCCGAGAGCAGCGTGAAGAGGATGTTGGCGCTTTTGGATGAGATCCTGGCGCTGCTGTTTACCCTCGTGCGGCGCTTGTCTCGCAGCGTTCCCGCCAAACGCGCCTGAGCGTGCTGCTCCGTGCTCCGTGCTCCATGCTCCGTGTCATTGCTTGACCCGCCTCTCTAGCCGAGCCGATATTGTGCGGATGGCAACACTCCTCCCCGGCCCGTTTACGGTCGAGATGTATCACAAGCTCGGGGAGCTGGGCATCTTCGACGAAGACGATCGCGTGGAACTGCTCGACGGCCAAATCGTCGAGATGACGCCGATCGGACGGCCTCATTGGAGGACAGTTTACCGTCTCACTAACCTGCTCGCGCGACGAATCCCTCCCGAGATGAGTGTTAGCTCCCAGAGCTCACTACTACTCAGTGACCGCTGGGAACCCCAGCCAGACATCGCGGTCCTCCGCAGTCCTGACGAGTCTGCACGTGACTGGATCGCCTCGGCACGCGATACCATACTGGTGATCGAGGTCTGCGACACCTCACTGGAGCGCGACCGCGATATCAAGATCCCACGCTACGCGCGCGAGGGAATCGCGGAGGCGTGGTTGGTGGACGTGAATGCGGACACCATCACGTGCTATCGCAGTCCATTGCCGGGGGGCGGGGGCTATGCCACCGCTGTCGTCGTGAAGCGAGGAGAGACGCTGCGGCCGGTTCAGATTCCCAGTTTTGAGATCACCGCCGACGAGATCCTCGACTGATCTAGGGGACTAGAACAGCGGCTTGTACACCTCCGCGGTCAGTGCTGCCGTCTTCTGCCACGTGAATTCCCTTGCCCTAGCCCAGCCTTTCTGCACCAGCTCCTCCCGCTCCTCCGGATCATCGAGCCGCTCGAGCGCGTGCACGTAGTCACCGGGATCACGTCCCTCGACCACCACCGCAGCGCCGCCGGCGACTTCCTTGAGCCCACCGGCGCCCGACGTCACGACCGGCAACCCCGACGCAAATGCCTCGAGCACGGGGAAGCCGAAGCCTTCGTATAAAGAAGGAAAGAGCAGCACGTCGGCCGCGCGATAGGCGCGCCGCAGCGCCGTCTCGTCCGCCGACGCCACACTGCGCACCACGCGCCGCAGGTCGAGCCGGTCGATCAGCTGCTCCTGCTCGGCGCTGAACCGGCCGCCTACTTGGAGAAGATACGCATCGGTCTGCTGGCGCAGCCGCGCCAGCGTCTGAATCACGAGCGGCACATTCTTGCGATCGACGGTGCTGCCGACGTGCAGCACGACGAACGCGTCCTCGGGGATGCGCCAGTCGCGGCGGCCCCGCTCCCGCGCCACCGTCGACTCCCCATAGAACGCGCGATCCACGCCGAACGGCACGACCGAAATGTTCTTGTCGGTGCCGAGCCAGGTCGCGAGCTCGTACTTCAGCCACTGGGTGCCGACGATATAGGCGTCGGCCTGGCGCAGCGCTTTGAGCGCTTGGCGCAAGAACCGATTGCGCACCCCTTCGCGCCAGCCGCCCCCACCCGTCGGCGAGCGCAGCACGACGACCGGCATGAGATCGTGGACCGTCACCACCACCGGCCTGCGCCCAGCGGTCTCGATCATGTGCGCGTAGCTGTGATCGAGCACGTGCACGAGATCGACGCGCTTCGCTTCGCGCTTCACGCGCCAGCGATAGAAGTAGTAGCGCGCGGCCCACTGCTGCGGGCGGTGGAACGGGCCGGGCAGGATCAGGCGAGACGGATCGACCGGCTGCGCCCACCAGCGCTGCACGGCACCCGAGGAGCGCGGGCCGACGGAATCGCGGGTGAGGGCACCGATGTGGGCGGCGAGACGGACTTGGAAACCGAAGTCGCTGCTTTCAAACCAGTCGTGCAAGCGGTGGGCGTACTTGTCCATCGCGGCCCAGCGTTCGAGCGGCAAGTCGGGGACCAGCAACACGCTCGGCATTTACTTCGCCACTTGCCTCCAGAATTCCAGTGTACGCTCGGCGATCGCATCGTCCGAGTAAAGCCGGAGCGCTCGCGCGCGCGCAGCCTGCGCCAGGGTGCGGCGCGAGGCGGTGTCGCTCAACCGTTCGAACGCCGCGCCCAGTGCCTCGGCATTGCCGGCCGGAACGACGAGCCCCGCGTCGCCGATCAGCTCCGGAATCACGCCGCTGTCGGTGCCGAGCACGGCGACTTCGTTAGCCATGGCTTCCATCAGGATCTGCCCATTCGCTTCGCGCCAATCGGGCAGCGCCAGCGACGGCTGCACCAGCACATCGAGGTCCTGCCACAGGTTCGCCACCTGCTCGGGGGGCAGCCCGCCGGTCCAGCGCACCCGCGCCGCCAGGCGCAGCTCACTGGCCAACTGTTCCAGGCGTTCGCGTTCAGGGCCATCGCCGACGATCGTGAGGCGCCACTTGGCGCCGCGCTGCCGCGCCAGCGCCTGCAACAAGGTATCGAGTCCCTTCTGCGGGACCAACCGGCCCACATAGCCGATGGCCAAACCCTCGTGGGGCACATGCTGCGGCTCGTGCGGCGCGAGGGCGCCGAGCTGCGGGATCACGGCGATGGGGAGGCTCGGCGCGTCGCGGCGCACGATGGTGCCGGCGAGGTCGGAGCCCGCGACGAGGCCCGTGAGCCGTCGCAGCATGCGGCGCTGCTTCCAGTGTGCCCACCAGCCCTGTTCGAGCTCGACGTTCTGGTGTGTGAACAGCACGACGGGAATGCCGAGGCGGCGTGCGGCGGCGAGCACCTGGCGGGCCGCGTGGGTGTTGGGCTCTTCTTCGATCTGGACGAGATCGGGGCGGCGGTCGCGCAGCAGCGCCCGGAGCGCGCGGCCGCCGTACTTCGCTTTGGCGACTTCGCCTTTCCCACCCATGCCGCTGGCGGGGAGGGGGAAGACCTCGAGGCCGCCCTGGCGCTCCCACGCGACGTCGATCGGCCGGCCGAACCACGGCTCGCGCCAGCGCTGCGGAATCGCGACGGTGACTTCGAGACCCCGCGCTGCCAGAGCGCGCAACTTGCCCCGGTGGGCGGGCTGCAAATAGGCATGGGAGAGGACGAGAACTCTACGCATCAATTGCGGATTGCGGATTGGGGATACTTCAATTGCGGATTTCGGATTGTAAATTGCGGATTGTAAGGGTGAGCGTCGAAGCGCAAGAATTCTCCTGTCAAATCCGCAATCCGCAATTCACAATCCGCAATGGGAATGGGCGGCACAGGACTCGAACCTGTGACCTCCGGTATGTGAGACCGGCGCTCTAACCAGCTGAGCTAGCCACCCGCGCGGGAAAAGATAATGGAGGGCGCTGGCGGGGCAAAGCAGGAGGAAGGGCAGGCGCTGGGTCTTGACGTCGGCTTGTCGGAGCGGTCGTACGATTGCGTCACACGTTCAAGAGGGAACCATGCAAGGACAGAGACTCCGCACGGCGATCGTACTGGCATTCGCCGTCGCGATGGCTGGAACAGGCGACGCTCAGACGCCGGCGGCACCGGACACGCAGACGTTCGCCGGGTGGAAGGTGGGCCGGCTGATTCGGATCACCGGTCCGCACCTTGTTGTGCGCTCCGGCTCGTTCCTGGGAGCACGGTACGGATCGCTCTGGTTCAACACGCAGCCTGCCACGGCGGTGCCGTTGGCGGGAATCGATTCCGTGTGGGTCGGGCGCAGGTACGGAAAGCAGGGCGCGCTCGTGGGGATGGTGCTGGGCGCTCTCATCGCGCGCGCCGTCATCTCGCATCAAACGTGCACGGGGAGCTTTGACCAGTGCATTGGCTCCGGCACGGGGACCTTTTTTCTCGGCGCGATCGGCGGGGCGGCGCTCGGCGCCGGCATCGGGAGCGGCATCAAGAGCTGGTCGCTCGTGTATCCTCGGCCTGAGTGAGACTTAGGCCGTCACCTCGATGCCGGGGTTGAGCCCGACGATCTCCTGCAACACGCGGGGATTGCTGTATTCGATCCGAACGAATTCGCGATTGCGTTTGAAGATGTCCTTGCCCTGGTTGAGCACGGCGAACGCGCGCCATCGCGTCGTCTGGCCCGGCTCCGCGGGTCGGCGCAGGTACCGGATCCAGGCGACCAAGCCGCCGGCGGCCGCGAGGGCTCCGATGATCCCGACGAGCCGAGCGTCCCCCTCGGTGAGGGCGGCGATCACCGTGAATCCGGCGGCCAGGAGCACAAGACCGAGGGTGGGCGGGAAGCGTTCCGGGGCCTTCTTGTGGGCGGCACGAGCGCACAGTTCGCAGTAGGGGATGTCGTGGGCGGGGCCCCGCCGTGCGGCCGCCGCGACGGCGGCCACGAGCAGCCCGTGCGATATCCCGACGCCCGACGCGATGCCGCCTTCGGACTGCACCGTGATGAGCTCGGTCGGCGGTGCGTTACAGTTGTAGCAGAAGCCAGTCGGCATCGCGAAGTCACGCGCCCAGATCGTTGCCTGCATATCGCGACCCAACCTCGCTTGCGGTCGTGGGAGCGTATAGCGTGATCTGCAGTTCAGCTAGGCGCCCGCACAGCCGCTGGTTGGCGCGAGTCACGACAGTGTCCCGAGCGCTCATATCAACAATTATGGATATGTCGTAGCCTGGCAGGTTTCGGTCGCCATCCGGCCATAGCGACCTGCTTGTTTGGGTGACTCTTTCTCTACGGAACGGGTCACCGTGGCATCGAGTCGGCGCTACCTCCACCCGCACCCTGTGAGGCCGCATGCGACGCGTGACCCGCCGTACCTTCACCATCCCCACAATCATCATCACCATCAGTCTCCTCGGAATCGCCGGTCCCGCGCGGGCCCAAAGTGGCATCGGCGTCCTGACCGGGGCGGTGCACGACTCGGCGAACGCAGCGATCTCCGGGGCCAGGGTGGACGTGGTCGGTACCGCGGTCGTCGGTGTAGTGACGTCGCCAGACGGCTCCTTCCGCCTGGTGAATATCCCCACGGGTCCGCGCACGGTCGTGGTCCACCGGCTCGGGTTCGCTCCCGATTCGGCCCGGGTCGAGATCGCCGCGGGCGCGACCACGGTCCACAACTTCGTCCTCGCCCCCGCTGCGGTGAATCTCGCGAGCGTCGTCGTCCGCGCCTCGCCGCGCATGGCCGAGACGAAGGCGGGGGCGCTCGCGGTCGAGCAGAACGCGCCCAACATCGTCTCCGCGCTCTCGGGCGACGAAATCCGCTCGCTCCCCAACTTCAACGCGGCAGAAGCGGCGGGTCGCATCCCCGGTATCTCGCTCGAGCGTGACGAGGGCGAAGGCAAGTTCGTGCAGGTGCGCGGCACCGAGCCGCGGTTGTCCAACGTCACCATCAACGGCGTGCATGTCCCGGGCACCGAATCCTCCCGTATCGCCAAGCTGGACGACGTCCCGTCCGACCTGCTGGCGTCGATCGAGGTCTCGAAGACGTTGACCGCAAACATGGAAGCGGACGCGATCGGCGGCTCGGTCACGCTCGTGACGAAGACCCCCGAGGACGCGCCGCGGGGTTACATCGCCGGGCAGTACGGGCAGACCGCACTCGCCGGACGCAATACGTACCAGGGTGGCTTCGCCTACGGCGGTCGCTTCGGCCAGGACGGAAAGCTGGGATTTCTGCTCGGCGGTTCGGCGGACCGGAACAACCGCGCGATCGACGACGTCGAGCCGGTGTGGGGAGTGTTCGGCGGTACCGCCGCCCCCACCGAATGGGCCATGCGCGACTATCGCTACGGCCGCCGGCGCTACGGCTTCGGCGGCGACCTCGACTACCGCTTCAATGCGAACAGCCGGCTTTATCTGAAAGGGCTCTGGAGCCGCTTCGACAATTACGGCACCAACTACATCTACGACGTCGCGGGAACGCCGACACCGGGCGCCGGAGGCAATGGCACGATCCCCGGCGCGTCGCTCACGCGGACCACCAACACGCGCACGCCCAAAGACCAGATGTGGGCCGCCACGGCGGGGGGAAAGCATACCGTTGGCGACTGGACGCTCGACTACGCGCTGGACGCGGCGGGGACTACGCAGCGGAGCCGTGGCTACCGGTTCTCCAACTTCAACTACGCGGGACCGGCGCTCACGATCGCGTACGCGGCCCCGGCGGGAACCGTCTATCCCCAGATTCACTACCAGAGTCTCGCCGACTCACAAGCGGCCTTCAATCCGGCCAACTACACGTTGGGCAGTTTCTTCCAGGGCGACCGCACGGCGTCCGGTCGGGATGTGGGTGGCGCCGCGAACGCGCGCCTCGACTACGCGCTGGGCGGCTACGCGAGCAAGCTCCAGTTCGGCGCCCGCTATCGCAACGAGCACAAGGTCTTCACGTCGGGCTCGGGCTTCTTTATCGACACCGCCGCCGCGGCGCCGGCGATCACCCAATTCCCTATGTCCTTCTCCGATCCGGGCTTTTACTCCGCCCTCTCGAGCGGCTACCCGCTCGGGCCGGTGCCGGACGCCGACGCGGTAATCGCGTACGAGAACGCGCACGCCGGCAACTTTCTCAACGTCATCAGCGCCGCGAGCGACTCGCTCGGCAGCTTCGACGGGTCGGAGCGGATCACGGCCGGGTACGTGATGAACACGACGGATGTCGGTTCGCTGCAGGTGAACGTGGGGGTGCGTGTCGAGGCGACGCACGCGAGCTACGCGGGCCACTCCCTTTCAACACCGACCGACTCCGCCGGCAACCCGACCGGCCCCGACGTGCTAGCGGCGGTGAGCGGCACCAAGGACTACACCGATCTCTTCCCCAGCGTG
>WNFR01004590.1_pt1 | contig 20733 bp, 23 predicted proteins | sample 5400221 | NCBI WGS metagenome assembly WNFR01 (sample SAMN13153357, study PRJNA577476) | soil metagenome | isolation source: 40 cm soil under Madrone tree | place: USA:California | collected 2016-06-14 | reverse complement strand
GAATTGCGTGGCAATGTATTCGGCGGCTAGGTCGCCTCCGCGCTGTCCAGTGCCGCGGCCTTCGAGAAGATCGTGCGAGAGGAAGCGGACGTGAGTCTCGATGTTTTCCGGCTTAATGGCCTGGATGGCCGCGACGGCCGGGCTGGCCAGGCGATGCGGTATCGACGGCGGCCGAATAGCCTTGACCTGAGCGGCGCTCGCGGCGGCCAGCGATAGGATGGCGGCAAGCGTGGCGATATGGCGAACGAGCATGTGAGAGCCTCTGGAAATCAGTTGGGAATTAATATGGAGCGATTGTAAAGGATGGAGGGCGCGGGGCGGGGTTACGAGAGCATTAGGGCGGTTGGGGATGGGGGCGAAGACCAGATATTCGCTAGATTGGACACTCAAACGCAGATCTTTGGCCCTGCGAAGGCCACCCGGCAGTTGTACAATCCTCCGACATGAAACCTCGCGGCCTTGGGACTACCGCCGCCACAATGGCAATTCTAAACTTGGGTGGTTTTGTGGGCATTCAGTGGACTCGCGGTGTCGTCGCAATGGTTTCTCTGGTGGTTCTGCTGGGCTACGTCGTACTTTGGTACTACTGGCAGGGACAAAATTGGGCAAGAATCCTCGTCATACTCACATCAATCCTTGCGATAGTTAACCTCTTGGTGATCATTGTCCTCTTCGTAATTGGTCGCCTGTACAGTTCGTCGGTCCTCTATCACTCGGTTATTGTGGCGAATGCGGCAATGGGTGCCTTTTTGCTGTATTGGCTTAGCAAGAAGGATGTTCGTACCTGGTTCCTCAAATCTGAACCAAGCTCCAAGGTCGTGCTCTGAACAAATTAACTTGGCTGATTAGATAACCGTGTCGGCTCCGAGGCCGCCGAGTAGACTTGGTGCGCTCAAACAACCAAGGCTCGGAGGAAAGGAGTCGGGCACATGAAGATTGTAGGGTGTGATTTGCATACGCGCTACCAGCAGGTTGCGATGCTGGACAAGGAGACGGGTGAACTCGTCGAGCGCCGTCTGGAACATGAAAGCGGAGAAGCACGGGGGTTCTACACGGGCTTATCCGCGCCGGTGCGAGTGGGGATCGAAGCCACCGGACACACGCGCTGGTTCGAGCGCATGCTGGGTGAACTGGGACACGAGTTGTGGATCGGGGATGCGGCGCAGATTCGGGCGGCGATGGCGCGCAAACAGAAGACGGGCACCCCGATTATTTATGATGCTGGATAAGGGCCACCTGCCCACGCTGTTTTTTCCGAACGCTGTTCGAGGAGTTCATGGCCGCCCTGATTGATGCGATTGACGTCAAACGCAAGACGTTGTTTGAGTTCGAAAACACGCCGTTCTCCTGCCTGGAAGCGGAGGTGAACACGCCGACCGCTCGTGGCGGGCAGACCCTGGTGCGGCTGAAGATGCGCAACCTTCTCACGAACGCGGTCTTTGAAAAGACGTTCAGGGCGAGCGACAAGTTCAAGGAACCGGACCTGCAGTCGGTTGAGGCTTCATATCTCTATAGCGATGGCGATGGCTCTCATTTTCTGGACCAGGAAAGCTTTGAAACACTCACTCTTACCGGAGAGATGGTCGGGAATGCGTTGGACTTTCTGATCGAGGGGGCATTGATTCAGTTGCGCAAGTACAACGGCAATCCCATTGGCTTGGAGCTGCCAATATTCGTTGAGTTGCACGTTACCTACACGGAGCCGGGAGCGCGGGGAGACTCGTCGAGCGGCAGCGGGACCAAGCCGGCGAAACTCGAGACGGGGCTGGAAATCCGCGTTCCGCTCTTCATCAAAGAAGGGGAGAAGGTCAAGGTATCGACGGAGAGCAGGGAGTTTGCGGGGCGAGCTTGAGTCGGGGGCTCAATTAAAACTTTCATTCTGAGAGCCGAAGGATCTGTTTTCTTGTGCAGCAGAGGAAAGCAGGTCCTTCGCTTCGCGAAGGATGACAGTTCCAATTGGGTGCTCTAGTGCGCGGCGACCTTCTTGATCAAATTCGTATGGCTGGCCACGCATCGCCATTGACCATCTAAGAGAAGCCACGTATCGGTGAAGCGTCCGTAATGGTCGAAGGGTTTGCCTCGGTTGCTTCCCTTCGCGTGATACGCGCCGGTGACTACTGCGAATCCGGGATAGAAATAGACTTCTACATCATCGTTCGCAACCATGCTCGTCTCGACCGACGGATCTTTGCTGTCCGCGATAAATTTCGCTTTATTCAACAGCGTGCCGTCCCAGTCGGTGTAGACGAAGGTGTCGGCCACCAGGCGGTTGAGGGCTTCGCCATCGCGATGGATCTGCGCCTGATTCCATGCGTTTTCAAGCGCGATGATCATGCTCCGCTGCGCGCTGTTGTCGCGGGCCCCTGCCGGAGTGGCAGCGAGCGACAAAAACACCAGGACGATCGCACCATAGAAATGCTTCATACAGCTGCTCCTGCTCCTTCGCAGAGGTTAAGGCAAGTTTAGAAGGACAATCCGCTTCGAACTAATTACTGGAGTAACGGGCAGGAATCGGACACTTCATGAAAGTGGGCCGCTCAATAATATGAAACGAGATGCGACAGGGATCGGAGTGTCTTTCCGCTCGCCGAGAAAGCAGATCCTTCCCCTTCGACAAGCTCAGGGTCAGGATGACAGTTGCAAAAATGGTCGGATCTGAGGAGAACCGACTGGAAGAACAGGATCTGAATGGAGCGGGCGAGTCGCCCGCTTGACAGCCGGCGAAGACGCCGGCGCTACCTTTAAATTTGTAGCGTTGTCCCGCGACCGCGGGATCAGTTTTTGGATCCTCAACCAGCGCGGAAGTCGCGGACGTCTTCTCCGGCTTGGAACAGGGGGCGCGGCGAGGTTTGTTGTAGTTCGGCTAAACGGCGGTTGAGGTCTTCTATTTCTTTTTTCGCCCAACCTACGCTCGACATTTCGACTTCGCCGTCCTGCCCAATCAGGAACCAGGTGGGAACGTTGGTCAGGCCGTATGCGTTCGAGACTGGATAGCCGTTGAGATCGTCGAGGAGAGTGGGGAATGTAACTCCATACTCTTTGAGGAAGGCGTTGGTGTTGCGTTTGTCGTCCTGCGAGATTCCGACGATGGTGATTTTTTTGTCGCCCTGCGCTTTATGAAGGCGCTCTAGATACGGGAAGGTGTACTGGCAGACGGGGCAGGATACTTTGAAAAAGGCGGCGAGGACAGGGCCTTTGGTGAGGGCGTCCTGGAGCGAGAAAGTTTTGCCGTCGACGGCGGCCAGGGAAATGTCCGGGGCTTTCGTTCCGGCGGTAAGTGCGGCCATGTCTTGCGTACCTCCTAAAAGACGAGTGAGCCATTTCATAGAGCAGGTCTCGGGTATTAGGTATCAGGTCTCAGGAAGATCAACACCACAACCCTTACAGATTAGATGATACGGGCAGCCTTGAGGATTTTACGTGTTAGTCCGGTCAGGGGGATTTGGGGCAGATCGGAAATGGGGATCCAGGCTCCCTTGGTTCGGGGGGCTGCAGCTCGGATTACGTGGACGGTGTAGGTTGTGACGGTGATCGTGTGGCGGAAGGTTTGCCAATGGGTATTATTTCGCGCCTTCACATCTGGGGCGTCAGGTGCTGGCGACCCACGGCTTGCGCCGTGGACTGTAATCTTGCGCCGCTTCGCGGCTTTTTCTCGGGAGTTTGTGGTTTCTTGCGCCCACGCAGAGGCTCGTTCTGCTGATTCATCGAAGATAGAAGGTTTCGGCGAGGTTTGTGGAAGTTCCCACATGGCGGCCATCAGGGATGAATTAGCCGGACGTTGTACTAGGCGGATATCGCGCTTGCGTTGATCGAGAACACACCAGATTTCTTTTCTGGACTGACTTTGCCGGGAAGTTGTATGCGAGACTTCGCCTTGCGTTGTGCACCACTTTCGGATGGGGCACAGATTGCATTTCGGTTGCCGCGGAGTACACACCAATGCGCCGAGTTCCATCATGGACTGATTGAAATCGGCGGGGCGAGATTCGCTTAGTGAGGACTGTGCGCGCCGCCAGAGATCTTTCGTGGTGAGACTCCTGCCTGCTAGGCGCTGCAGTACTCGTTCGACGTTGCCGTCCAGAACTGCAATTGGTTCGGCGAAAGCGATGCTGGCGATGGCGGCGGCGGTGTAGCGGCCGATTCCGGGTAAGGTCTGAAGCTCTTTGGAAGATCGCGGAAAACGGCAGCGATGTTCGGCGACGATGTTCTGAGCGCATTCGCGCATCATTCGGGCGCGACGGTAATAGCCGAGGCCACTCCATGCGGCGAGTACTGAGCTTTCGGACGCTGCCGCCAACGCTCGGACATTTGGGAAGCGCTTCAGGAAGAGACGATAGTGGCCGAGTACGGCGGCCACGCGGGTTTGTTGCAGCATGATTTCGGAAACCCAAATGCGGTAGGGATCGCGGGTTTTCCGCCAAGGAAGGTCGCGGCGGTTGTCGTCGTACCAGCGCAACAGAGCGCTTTGAAAATCGGGCAATGCGGAGTCGTGCAGGATTTTCATCTGAAGGATCTGGATTCATCTGGAAGTGGCATTGTAGGTCGTCCCATCTGCCGGTTTCAAATTTTCATCCGAAGCCCTAAATCCCGGCCGCTTCTAACTCTCATGTGGGCACTGATTTCAGGCACTTCTGTGCGCCCGAAAGCGGGTCCTTAGCCTCGACTCGTCATGCAAACCAGTTGCCGTGCGCGGCATCTCAGATAGAGGAGTACTCCCGTGAATCGAGCGATCTGTTTTGTTCTGTCTCTACTCTTCTCGATTGGTTTCCTGGCAGCTTGTGGAAGTAGCAGAAGTAGTAGCGGGGGAGGTGGCGGCGGCGGTGGGGGCGCACCCGGATCTCCCTCTCTTGTGATGGTTAGTGCGGGCGCAACTGCCAGTGGGATCAATATCAGCGTCGTCTCCCCGCAATCGAACCCGACGCCAAATGCAAAATTTCTGGGAGTGAACTTTGCCCAAGGCGGCGCGGCCGTCACTGGCGATACGGTTTCGCGAGGGCAGGGGACCGCAACAGTCACCATGTTCGGCCCGGGGCTTACGGCTGGAATGAAGGTATCCATCACGGGGCCCGGTGACATCAGCGTCGGCTCACTGACCGCGATCACCGCGCAGGATGGCACGCCCGGCCTCCAGTTTCCGATCACGCTGACCGGCTCCACGGCGCTCGGCGCTCGCACAGTCGTAATGCAGGACGCGAAGAATGATGCGACTACGTTCTCGGGTGGTCTGGAGGTGGTGCCGTGACGCGGATCGTCAGTCTAATTTTGTTGGTTTTTCCGGCGCTGCTCTTTGCGACCACTGTAATTCCGATGGGTGTTGAATCTCTCACTCGTGGGTCGACTCACGTACTCGAGGCCAAGGCGGTGAGTAGCACTTCGCAATGGAACTCCGATCACACTTTCATTTTTACTTACACACAATTTGAGGTTCAGAAGACTTTGAAGGGCGAGGCGCCCAACACGGTCACTGTTCGCCAGATCGGCGGCACGGTGGACGGCATCACACAAAAAGTGGCGGGGGTGCGGCACTGGCGTCCGGGAGAGGAAGCGGTGTTGTTTCTGCAACCCAGTTCCATGGCAGATGGCGCTTTGGTGGTCACGGGGCTGATGCAGGGAAATTTCCTGATCCGGCATACGCCGGCGGGCCACACCTATGTATCGAATGGGATGCCTGATGCCTTCGAATACAAGGCTGTTGGCGGCGAGGTGACTAGCTATCAAGGAAATACGATGCGGTTGGAAGAATTGGAATCGCGCATCCAGAAGGCGGTGGTGAAATGACACGAGCCAAGATTTCCGCAGCGTGCGTGATTCTGACGATCGCCGTATTTACGTTGATGTATGTCGTGCCTGCTCACTCCTATCTCGAACTGGGCAGCGCGTCCGGTGGAAAATTTGCTCCGGACAAGTGGACTAGCGTGCCGGTTCCGATTCAGATCAGCACGACGATTGCCGGCGGGGCGAAGTTGGTGGGGAGTGCGAGTTTTCAAACAGTGATACAGAATTCACTGGCTTCGTGGAATGGGGCGCCAAATTTCCAAAGTCCTCTGGGCGCGGTTACTCTCGATACGCTGTCGGGGCCGCAGAATGGCGTGAACCTGATCTGTTTTTGTTCGAGCAATCCTGGGTTCAACAAGAACGATGGCACGCTTGCTCTTACGGTGACCACGACCAGTGGAACGCAGATTGTCGGTGCAAATATTTTCTTCAATCCGCAACCGAGTGGAATTTGTTTCGCAACCGATAGCGGGGTAAGTGCCTGTCCTAATAGCGGAGACACTGTGCAGAACCTGCAAACGGTGGCTACTCATGAGATCGGGCACATGATCGGACTCGATCACTCGGCGATCGTGCGGGCGGTGATGTTCCCGTTCGCGCCGGACAAAGAGACGCAACTTAGTTGGGACGATGTGGCGGGAGCGGTGACACTGTATCCGAAGTCAGCGCCCGACGTCGCGACTGGCGGGATCTCGGGCACCGTGACTCTGAGTGGCGCTGGAGTTTTCGGGGCACACGTGTTCGCCAATTCCACGACCGGAAATAATGCGTTCAGCAGCTTCCCCAGTATTCGTAAGACGCCAATCGGAATGCTCACCGACACCAGCGGCGCGTACACGATTCTCGGCTTGCCTCCCGATAGCTATGAGGTGATTGCTGAGCCGCTCGATGGGCCAGTGGATAATACCAATGTCGATTGGGCGGGCGACTTCGGACGAGGGTCGGTGCAGACGAACTTCACGACGCGGTGGCATTGAGAACCAGCTATTAGCATTTAGCTTTTAGCCGTTAGCTTAAACCGATGTGATCTAGCTAAGTGCTAAAAGCTAAGAGCTAAGTGCTCACCGTTACATTGATGTGCTTTGGGCGATTACCATCCATCCGGACTTGTGTTGATGCCAGACGGTCATCATGTGCTGCGGCGAGGGGAGCGGGTGACCGGCGGCGGTTCCGTTCAGGGTAATCGTATAGGTCACGATGAAAGTGGGGCCGTTTAATTCTGTCTTGAGATCGCCGATGGCGAAGTCGGTCAGTTTCCATTGACGATATTGCGCGATGACTGCGTCGCGATCCAGCAATGCGCCGGGGGCAACGCCTACGAAGTTGGAGGCGATGATGCGGTCGATCTCGACCCAGTTTCCCGCTTGAATCTGTTTCCAGAAAATACGTTCCAGCGCCTCGGCGCCAGTGGCTTCGGAGAATGCACGCGCGGGACGTTCCTTGGCAATGGTGCAGGCCATTCCTAGCATCAAAGAAAGGAGTAGCGGGGCGATGGCAAGCCTCGGGCGCATGCGGGAGATTGTACCGCAAGATTTGCGGGTGTCTTCGGGGCTGAAGCCCGGTTTGAATTGGGCTCGGATGTCGCCGCTGAAGCCGCGACCCTTCAAAGCGTATCCCCTGGGAGAGGATTCCCCTCAATGCCGATCCTCTCAAGCACAGATCCCCCTCCGAAGGAAGGAGATCAACTCACGCGGAGTGGCAGAAGGGATTCGCCGGATTGACCGGGCGAGGGTGGCACACGATAATGAAGAAGCCTGGTGACCGCGACACACGCGTGACGATCAAGCTGCTCCGGCAGGATACGTATGACCGAATTCGACCGCAAGGTGGAAGATGCTTCCGCGCGTTTCAATCGCTCGGTGGCGAATATCGCAGAGACACTCGAGAAGGAAACTGCCCACCTGGTTCAGTACCTCAACGACGAAGTGGTTCCGGCGGTGCGCAACCATTCGTCGAAGGCGCTTCGGACGGCAGCATCCAAGTTGGCGGAGTTTGCGGACCATCTGGATGCGCAGCGGACCAATCGCTCCTGAGCTGCCTTTTCTTTTTTCAGCTACGTCGATCGTGGGGCATTGCTTTGCCCCTCTCGTCTTTATTTTTCCTTACTGTTTTGCTCAGTGGTTGCGGCGGACATAAACGGACGCAAGTACAGGTGCCACCGCCTCCAGCATTGCCCGCTCCCAGTTCGGAGACTGCGCCGGCTGGTACTCCAAGCCAACCACCAACCACCGCTGATAAAGAGGATAAGGACGAGAGGATCGAGGTGCCCGCGGGCACTAAGCCGATCTTTGAAGAAACGGGGATGGCGAGCTGGTATGGGGCGCCGTATCACAATCGGCGAGGATCGAACGGCGAGGTATATAACATGCACGCCATGACGGCGGCGCATCTCACGCTGCCGCTGGGGTCGATCGTGCGCGTGACGAATGTAAAGACCGGACACGCGGCGGTGGTGCGCATCACGGATCGCGGGCCATTTGTGGAAGGACGAATTCTCGACTTGTCGCTGGCGGCGGCGAAGGCGTTGGATGTCTACCAGCCGGGGGTGGCGAAGGTGCGGCTGGAGGTGTTGCGGGTGCCGTCGCCATTAGAAACGGGTGGACGTTGGGCGGTGCAGATCGGGTCGTTCGCCGGCGAAAAGAATGCCAGCGAAGTTGCGGACCACTTGCAGCGGCGGTATCGGACAGCGAAGGTATTGCGGTTCGCGAGTCCGGTGGGGAACTGGTGGGTGCGAGTACGGGTGCAGGATGACGACCGCGAGCGTGCCCGGACACTGGCGCGCGAAACGGAAACACCGGAGGGTTCTGTGTTTCTGGTACGGCTCGACTGAGTGATTCTGCAACAGAGTAACTCTTCTGTTGCATTCACTCAAATACGATTGGCTGGTTTCGTTGTTGAGTGTTATTGTTGTCCCGCGAAACTGGGTATCGATCTTTCCCCAAAGCTAGTCGCTGAGTTCTTTGTCCCGGAGGATGGATCTATTTATGGCGGATTGTTTGTTTTGCCGCATTGTTCGCGGTGAGTTGCCTTCTAAAAAAGTTTACGAAGACGAACATACTCTGGCTTTTGACGATATCAACCCGCAGGCTCCCACGCACGTGCTGGTCATTCCCAAAAAACACATCGCAGGTCTGAAAGAAGCGGGCGCGGACGATGCGGAACTGGTGGGCTACTGCCATCTGGCGGCGGCGGAGATTGCTCGGCAGCGCTCGATAGAGAACGGGTATCGGACGGTGCTGAACGTTGGTCCGGGGGCGGGACAGTCGGTGTTTCATATGCATGTGCACTTGCTGGGTGGACGGGCGCTGCATTGGCCGCCGGGGTGATAGTAGAACGGTGGATAGTGATTAGTGGATAGTAGATATGCTCGCACCGGAGACGCGGCAAGCCACGTCTCTATCGTCGGACTCTTCAGCACCCACTCCCATTGGCTTACAATCTACGGATGGCAAACCTGACACTTGTCTATGGAATGCGTTTGTTGCCGTCCGATGAGGTTGTTGAGGTTGGCGACGCGCCGGTCAAATTGAAGAATGGGCGCGAGGCCCGCGTTACGATGCACGTCCTGGAGGGCAGCAAGGACGAGGTTGAAAAGCAATTGAAGACCAGCCTGGAAGCCTTCTTCGACTTTTATCCTGAAATTTAAGCGCGCCTAACGCCATATAATCGACAGCCCGTATGAGACTGGTACCTCTGGAACTCGAGAGCACGCTGCGGGAGAAAGGGGTTTGGCCTGAGTCCCGTACGGCGCGGGCCGGCGTGTATGTTCTTGCTCTCGATCTGCTCTTCTTTGCGCTTCAGTTATTGAGCAGCCATCTAAGTCGTTCGATATCGGGCAGCATAGGTGGATGGGTGAGTTTCCTCAGTGGGCTCGCGATTGTACTGTTTGGAATCGTCAGCTTCCGCTGGGCTCGGAAGCAGTTGTTGTGGAGACTTCGCAACCGGTTGATTGTGACTTATGTTTTCATTGGCGTCATTCCAGTCATCCTGCTGGCGTTGATTTCGTTCATCACGCTTTACCTGTTGGCAGGGCAGTTTGCAAATTTCGTGGCGACGTCGGAAATCACCAACCATCTTCGAGGAATGTCCGTTGCCAACCGTGCGATTGCGAATGAACTGGCAACGCAAATCGACAAAGGTCAAAGGCCGACCATGGACACGCTTGCGGTCATGCGCTCCCACGACGCAGACTTTGGCCGACGGCAAGTATGCGCGTGGACTGGCAGGAACGCTTCCCCGAGTTGCTCGGGTCCGCCGGGCACGGAGACGCTGGCGTTGCCCACTTTTATCACTGACGGCTTTCGGGAAATCGTCCGCGACCGTGGGGAATTCTTCTTGCGTGCGGCAAACGTGATGAAAACCAGGTCCGATCAAGTCTTCGTCATTTCGAGCGAGGCTCTGGACCGGCCACTGATTGATGAGATCGCAGCGAATCTGGGCGAGATCACGCTGTACAAGATGGCGGGCAGCCGAGTTGTCTCGCCCGAGCAGAAGGGTCCCCAATCTCCGCCTGACACTAAAAACGGGAATGGAATCAGCACGGACTCGAACGCCGGAAATCGCGGAGATAACAATCTGGAGCCTGTGCCCCTGTTTACTGCGGGTGCGATTCCGGCAGCCGGGAACATATTTGATCGTCAGATCACATTCGGGACGCCTTTGCCGATTGTCGACTGGTCGGCAAAAACTGCCGATCGCGAGCCCAACGCCGCCGGACTCCGGGTTCAGACACGGCCATCTCTTCTCTATGAACGGCTGTTCGCTACGTTGGGAGATATCTCTCGGGGTATCGAGTACATCCTGCTGGCGGTCGCGATTGTGTTCGCGATCATCGAACTGCTGGCGCTGTTCATTGGAACGCGGCTGACACGTAGTGTTACTTACGCGGTGGCTCAACTCTACGAGGCGACCAAACACATCAATCGGGCGGATTTCAGTCATCGTATTCAAGTCAAGTCGACCGATCAGCTGGCGACACTGGCGAATTCTTTCAATTCGATGACGGCCTCGATTGAGAAACTGATTCTGGATCAGAAAGAAAAGCAGCGGCTGGAAAACGAGCTGGCGATCGCGCAGGAAGTACAGGCGACGCTGTTTCCACAGAAGATTGCGCAATTGGAGAGTCTCGAGGTGCACGGCTTCTGCCGTCCGGCGCGGACTGTCAGTGGAGACTATTACGATTTTCTTACCGTGAATTCAGACAAGCTGATCTTGGCGGTGGGCGACGTCAGCGGAAAAGGAATTTCGGCGGCGCTATTGATGGCGACTATCCACTCAGCGGTGCGCGCTTACAGCATGGAGGGTGTGCCGCTGATGCGAGAGTCGATGGCGGTGGGAGTGGCGGGCGGAGCGGACTTGATGCTGGCTTCGGAAATCAAGGGGGGCGCAGAGGCTTCATCGGCGAACTTGCTCGGGCTGCTCAATCATCAGCTGTATGAAAGCACTCCGCAGGAAAAATATGCGACGCTGTTTTTGGGAATCTACGATGCATCCGACCGCCGACTCACTTATAGCAACGCGGGGCATTTGCCGCCGGTGCTTTTGTCGGAAGATGGCTCGTCGCAGTATCTGACGTGTGGCGGGACGGTGATCGGGCTTTTCCCGGATGTGCGCTATCCGGAAGCTACGGTACAGTTGCGACGCGGCGACATTTTTGTTGGCTACAGCGATGGAGTGACCGAACCTGAAAACGATTACGGGGAATTCGGCGAAGAGCGGCTGATTGAACTGGTGCGCGAAAATCGGCATCTGCCGCTGGCGCGGATTACGGAAATTGTCACGGCGGCGGTCGACGACTGGATTGGCGACAATGAACAGCCGGACGATGTCACGCTGGTGCTGGCCAGGGCGCGATAAGGCCGCGAAGTAGTTTCCCAGATTCCCTCATCTTCCTCGTGGATTTTTGGTTGTTCCCCAAAGCGCAGCCAGGGCCCGCGCTGCGGCGTTTAACTCCTCCTCGGATGTGGTCACATGCAAAGTCAGCGGTGTTCTTCGCTGGTATATGGGAACGCCCCTGCGGTTTGCTTTCGCCTCGGCGTTGTGCAAGGCGGTATCGCAAGCGCGCCGCCGTTCCTCTCGCGTTCTACCTTGCAGACTGGTTGGGCTTTCTGCTGCCATTCATTGGCCTCCGGGCTGTGTGACTTCTACATTCAAACTGTTGTCTACATCTTTCGCAATCGAGTGAATGCTGGTGAAAGCAAGTAGTTTCCCTAGTAGACGCGGGTTGAGGCCGCTTTACACGGGACCTGCTCTCACTCTAGAAGCCGAGCCTCGAGCGAAACTGGCGTTGCGGTCCCAAGGGCTCAAAGCCAGTTGCGAACCTACTCCTACCTTGACTTTGAATAGAATTTCACCTTGGATTCATGCTGGCCTAATCCGATATCGTTAGCTTTTAACGGTTCGGCACTAGGCAATTCGCCAAACCAATTGCAGCATTTAAGGGAGGCAAAATTTGCGTCGATCAGCGACGGCTTACGTAATGATGTTGGCTTTTTGCGTGTTAGCGGCGGCGGCTCAGAAAAAGTTGCCCCTGAAGCTGATCGCAACAACGCCGATGCCTGGTTTTGTGGGTGATTTCGATCATTTTGGTTTGGACCGCAAGGGGAACCGTCTATTTCTCGCGGCTGAAGAACATAAGACAGTTGAGGTGTTCAATCTCCGCACGGGGAAGCGGCTTCATAGTATTGAGGGCTTTGGGCAGCCTCTGATGATGGCATATCTGCCAGAGTCAAATCAGTTGGTCGTTACGGATGGGGGCGACAGTGCGGTTCATCTCGTCGACTGCAAAAAATATAAGATTATCAAGACGATCAAGCTGGGCGAGGGCGTGGATCATGGTGTGCTCAATCCCGTAAACCGACTCTACTATGTGGAAAGTGGTGGCGGCTCCAATTCGCCGACACATGTTCTTAGCATCATCGATACGAAATCTTTTCAACACGTCGGGGACGTGGCTGGGCTGCCCGGAAATTCCAACGAAGGCATGGCCATCGACCGCGCGGGCAAAAAGCTCTATGTAAACCTTACGGGCACGGACGAGGTTGGAGTGGTCGATCTGGATACGCGCCAACTCGTTGCCAAGTGGCCCTTGCCGGACGCGCACGTAGCCCACGCGATAGTCCTTGATGAACCCAATCATCGACTGTTTATCGCGACTCGCAAGCCAGCCCAGTTGATCGTTTTCAATATCGATACGGGGAAAGTCGTGGCCTCGCTGCCGTGTGTCGGGGTCAACAGCGACATGACGTTTGATGTCTCGCGAAAACGAATTTATGTGACTGGGAGCGAGACGGCGTCCGTTTTTGAGCAGCGCGATGCCGATCACTACGAGCACATCGCCGAAGTGCCGACTGCTTATCGCGCAAAGTCGTCAATTTTTGTTCCGGACCTGAAACGGTTGTACGTCGCGGTTTCAGGCAAAGGCAAACCGGAAGCGAAACTGGCGCTACAGATTTACGAGGCTCAGTGATGGGGCGGGAATTCTACCAAGAGGAATCGCTCCAGCTAGAAAACAAAATGTCATCCTGACCGAAGCATCTGCATTCTCTCACTCGCCAAGAAAGCAGGTCCTTCGCTTCGCTCAGGATGAGTCTCTACCTACACCAGTCCCTGATCCAGCATTGAATTAGCTACCTTCAAAAAGCCCGCGATATTGGCTCCGTTCACATAGTTGCCAGGCGTGCCGTATTTCTCGGCCGTTTCGAAGCAGGCTTTGTGGATGGAGATCATGATCTTGTGCAGGCGATCGTCCACTTCTTCGCGAGTCCAGGAGAGGCGCATGCTGTTCTGCGACATTTCGAGTCCCGAAGTGGCTACGCCGCCGGCATTGGCTGCCTTGGCCGGGCCGTAGAGGACTTTTGCGTCGAGGAACATTTTGGTCGCCTCGAGAGTGCTCGGCATGTTCGCGCCCTCGCTGACCAGTTGCACGCCGTTCTTGATGAGGTTGGCTGCGTCTTTTGCGTTGATTTCGTTCTGAGTGGCGCTGGGGAACGCGCAGTCCGCTTTGATCGCCCATAGCCAGCTGTGATCGAGCTTCTTGTCGGTGGCGCTGTAGATGGCTTTCTTGAATTTGTCGCTGTAGTCCTTGATGCGGCCGCGGCGATTGTTCTTCAGGTCCATGACGAATGCTAGCTTCTCGCGATCGATGCCATCGGCGTCATAGATGGCGCCATCGGAATCGGACAGCGTCACGGGCTTCGCGCCGAGCACGCAGCCGTAGCCCGTGGCCTCTGGACGAATCAGCGAACCGCCCCATGCCAGGCCTTTGCCGGTCAGGACGCCGGAGAATTCGTTCCGCAGACGCTTGTACTGGCCGAACATGAATCCGATTTCGCGTCCGCCTACGCCGATGTCGCCGGCGGGGACGTCGGTGTCGGGTCCGATGTGGCGGCAGAGTTCGGTCATGAAGCTCTGGCAGAAGCGCATGACTTCGTTGTCACTCTTGCCCTTGGGGTCGAAGTCGGACCCGCCCTTGCCGCCGCCCATGGGTAGCGTGGTCAGCGAGTTTTTGAAGACCTGCTCGAAGGCAAGGAATTTCAGGATGCCGAGATTCACCGACGGATGGAAGCGAAGGCCTCCTTTGTAGGGACCAATGGCGCTGTTCATCTCGATGCGGAAGCCGCGGTTCACTTGCACTTTGCCCTTGTCTTCGAACCATGGAACGCGAAACATCAGAACTCTTTCGGGCTCGGTGATGCGTTCCAGGATCTTCGCTTCCTGATATTCGGGGTGCCGCTCCAGCACGAGGCGCAGGGACTCGAGCACTTCAAGCACCGCCTGGTGGAATTCAGGCTCGGCAGGATTCTTGGCTTTTACGAGGTTGATGATTTGGGAAATGTAGTCCGCGGCATTCGACCTGGGCGGTTCCATGACTGGGCTCATAGGGTGCCTCCATTTTGGCCGGGAGCTAGGTTACTTCCCGGGAGAAGTTTTGACAATCATCACGTTCGGGGTTACTTGCTGGCCCTTGGTCATCCCGCCGACGATTATCAGGCCACGACGGGTGACGACCAATTCGCGCTCGTCCATTACAGGATCGGGCGTGTTCTCATTGATCGTCTCCCATTTGCCGCTGCGGGTGTTGAACGCGAACGTGAACGGCGAAGGCTCGGCGGGCTGACCGTTGTAGCCGATGCCATTGTAGTTGTAGGGATTATCGGTGCCTCCGGAGAAGTAGATTTTGCCGTCTTTGTCGGAGACACCGGCGGCGATGCGATAGCGGGCGGTGCCGGGATGGGCGGGAAGTTTGGTCCATTCGATTTTGGTGATGTCGCCCTTGGTAATTTTGCCCATCCAGCATTCGCTTGATGCGATGTATTTGAGATTGGCGCCGCTCGGATTTTTGTAGGCTCCGTCTACGTAAACGATGGTGTCTCCCACGATCCCGCCGGAGTGCCCGAAAACCGGAGTGCCAGGTATCGGTGTGGCATCCATCCATCTATTTTTTTCGACGTCATATATCTGAACCTTGTTGGTCGGATCGGTCTTCGACCATCCTCCTACCAGATAGATGAAGCGATCGCGATAGACGCCTGCCACGGAGTCGTCCACCGGAGTTGGAATATCTTCGCCACGATACCAGCGGTTGTCGTCGGGGACGAAGACGTTGACGTCGGAAACCGTGGTTTCACCGCCCTGGCCGTCGACAACATATCCGCCCATCAGGATAATCTGGTCGCGGAGCGCGGGGGCGGAGGCAGCGAGGCGTCCGGCTACACCGGGGACGCTACGGACTTCGGTCCATTTGCCGGTGCTGAGTTCCATTTCGAAGGCTCGGTTGGTGATGTCGTTCCAGGTTTTTTTGGGGCCAATACCCATGAAGGAAAAAATCCTAAATTCCTTGCCGGCGTGGGTCATGACGACGGCGTTGTTCGAGACGGGGATTGGCAAGGGGCTGAGCTTGGGCTCTTCGGCGGCTTGGAGGGTTCCTGTCAGAATGAGGAAAAGCAGCAGTGGAGACAGTTTCTTCATTGAGGAGATTCTAGCAGCGACTGGGTGCGCCTTTCGTAGGGTTGGACGCTTTTGCCCGACCAAAAGCGAAGACAGCATTGCGCTCGCAAGGACGAGGGCAGGATGCCTTTTCGGCAAGCTCAGGCAGGCTCTCGCGACAGCCGGCGGGAGGCCTGCGCTAGAGCGGAGTATCAGAGGCGGGAGGTGGCGCAATTGTCAGTAGTGGACTGGGAGGCGGAGCCGCCGGAACTGGCGCAGGAGCGGTTAGGGGAGCGAGGAATCTTCGCTGATACCAGATCATCTCGCAGGCTCTTTGCCAGAGGCGCGTGGCGAAGCCCCAGAGGACTACCAATTCCAGAATAAGAAATGTCCAGCCGTAGCGCGCGGGGGGCATTTTTGCCCAGATGTAGAGACCCGCCGCGAAAACCAGCCATCCGAGAAGGGAGATGCGGAAGTACATCCAGAACAATGCTCCGAAATTGCTGAATGTAAGTTTGAAAGCGCGGCCGGCGTTGCGCCACATCGCGGTTTCTTCTTCAACGACGGCACGCACTTGGGAGATGTCAAACCAGAGTCGGATGCACATCAGCAGCAGGCCGATTACCGCCATGCCTCCCACCAGGAGCCAGAAGCCCATTTTTTCCTGCGCCGCATTGCCCATCAGCGAGATTGCCTTTTCGCGAACGAGCGACACCAGCATCAGCGCGGGAGCCAAAACTAGAGCCATCAGAATGAACAGTCGAACCAAGCGCCAGAAATAGCTCCCGCAGGCCTCGAAGAATTCACGAGTGGTCAGCTTGCGGCCGGAGCGATAGGCCTCAAGGATGCCGCCGGTGAGAAAAAAGACGATTGCAAAGAAGACGAGACTCGACGAAATCGAAACTCCGGTGACCTGGAAAAGATTAACCTCCGGATTCGACGCCATCGCCGAAAAAGTTCCGATATCAAACAGGCCGATGAGGCGCTGGGCGTGCAGGGTGTGCTCGGTGACTTGGAGCTTGTGAGTAATTCCCCCGGCGCCAAAATGTCCCAGCACAAAACTGATAAAGAAGATGAACCACAGCACTCGCTGATAGCGCCACGCTCGGTTGAATCCTTCGCGCAATAGTCCAGGCATAGGTCAGGTCACAAGCGACAGGTCTTAGGTCTTAGGTCTTTGTTCATGCCAGCCACGACAGACACTGCGCCAACATCTGTGCTGCCCAGGTCCAGTAGTTCATGATCTTCCATCTTGCGCGCGTGTCTTCTTCGGTGACATAACTGTTGTTGAAGAAATTCTTGTCGAGCCAGATTTTGTGTTCGGGGTCGATTTCCGCCGACACTACTTTCGCTTTCTTGTGGTACGTGTAACGTGTCCAGCGGTCTTTGCCATCCCAGTGCTCAGTGGCGGACTCGCCATTGTCAAACTTGATCAGGATGTCAACCGGAAAGACGAAATCACCCTTGCGATGGGCGAGGATTGTGTCTTCATACAGGGTTTCGCCTTTCTTCTCCTCCGGCTGCTTCTCCACATACCAGTCGAGGCGGTCGGAGCGGGCGCTCACGATTTCGTAGTCCAATACCTGGGTTCCGTACACGGCCTGATCGTAGAACCAGTGCAGGTTCTGGCCGCTGACTTCTTCTACCGTCTTGAGAAAATCTTTTTTGGTGGGATGCGTAAAACGGTAACGCATGAAATAAGTGCGAAGGGCCCGCTTCAGGGTTTCCTCGCCGATCACCTTTTCCAGTGTATACAGGACGGTGGCGCTTTTGCCGTAGGTGATTTCGCCGTATGAGGCATTGTTCGCGTATTGATACGCAAAGCGCGTCATGGGATCAAAGTCGGGGATAGAAATGTAGCCGTTACGCTGCGAGGATATGTCGCTTCCGGTGATCTTCCACAGATTCAGTTCGGAAGTATCCTTGCCGAGAATGTCATCTAGAATTTTGCACTCCGTGTAACTGTTGATGCCTTCGTCGAGCCAGGCATCTTCGAATTCGTTGGTGGCGACCATGCCGTACCAGTACTGGTGTCCGAACTCGTGTTCCACAACCTCTTCGACAATGTGTAAGCCCTCGGGCATCCACCATGTGGTGTCGCCCGTAATGAGGGTGGGGTATTCCATGCCGCCGGCGCGGACGCTGCCGGGATCGACGACGGTAATCTGCTTGTAAGGATAAGGTCCGTACCAGTCGTCGAAGCGCTTCATGGTCTGCTGCATGATGCGCATGTGGCGGCCCGCCTGTCCGGCGTGTCCGGGCTGCATGAGCAGACGGATTTTCACTTTGCCCATGCTGCCGTTGAAGTCGCTCTCGAACACCTTGTAGTCAGACTGAGCGGTCCAGGCAAAGTCATGGATGTCTTCGCCACGGAAGGTGAGCGTTTTGGTTCCGTCGCTGTTCTTTAATTCGTCGAGCTGCACTCCGCTGGCGCCAACGATTTGATTCTGCGGCACGGTAAGCTTCACGTCATAGGTGCCAAAGTCCGCGAAGAATTCGGTGTTGGCATGGAACTGATGACAGTTCCATGCGCCTTGCCACCAGACCCCGATCTTGGGGAACCATTGAGCGCCCATCATGAAGCCGTGGTCGTAGCCGGTGCGGGCGACGACTTCTCCGAACTGATCGTGAAAGGCGATTTTGAATTGCACGGATTCGTTGGGCGCGATCGGGCGCGGAAGCTTGACTTGGAAGACGGTGCGGTCGTCAGGATTACTATCGTCGGGAGAAATGAACTTGATTTGCGAACTCAGGTCTCCCATTCCGGCGACTTCCAGCGATTTCACTTCGGCGAAAGCATGGTAATTTTCTTTCCAATGGAGGTTGGGACGGTCGCGATGCGCTTCTCTGGTGAAAGTTGACGCCGGATTAAAAGCGTTCAGATAAAGATGGAAGGGGAACGTATCCTGCGGCTGACCGGTGAGGTTGCGATAGGTGAGGACTTCGGTGGCGTCGACCGTATGCTTAGCCGCGTCGAAACGGGCGTCGATCTGATAGGCCACGACACGCTCGGAGAGAGGCTTGTGGGAGAGGGTAGAAACCGGGGATGCAAAAGATTGCACGGCTTTTGGGTCGGCCGCTGGCGAGGACCCTGCGCAAATGGCGACTGGAAGAAATATCAAAAGGCACTGTTTGGCAAGGTTCATTCGCATGCGTTCCTACACTTCCGTTGGGAGCGAACTGCGAAGCTTACACTGCGCCCGTCACGATTGAAAGATTGTTGTGCATGTCTTGGCAGGGAGCATTCAAAACCAGGTCCGGCTCCTGTATTCGCGATACGCATCGCCGAAGGCTGCTTCCAGTACTCGGGCTTCTCGGCGAGCGCGGATGATCTGAATCGGGATGACAACCAACAACAGGATCCATAGGTAGGGCTGCCGCAACATCAGAAATGCGCCGGTTACACATAGCAACCCCGAGACGTAGATTGGATTGCGAATGCGCGAATAGATCCCGTTCGTCACTAGAGCGGTGGCTTTGGGGGCCACGGAGAAAGAACGACCCAGCGTGTAACGCGCGACGATGATTCCGGTGAGACCCACGAGTGCGAGGCACAGGCCAAGCAATCGCACGCCATAATGTGGGCTAGAACCTCTCCAATAGAGAACACCAAGTGCCCATAGTCCCACCGGCACTGGCAGCCAGACCTGACGAACGCTCTCCAATCCATACACAGTCACTTTATCAAGCCCTGGCGAACGCCATGAATGAAATCCGTGTAGGCGGGCTGTAGTCCGGACGCACGCATCTCCAGGGCGGCTTGGCCACGATGATATGCGGAGTGCAAAAGCACGTGGGTGAGGATATCCTCCACGTGGCTGGACCATGATTCGCCTTTACTGTTGCGATAGGAAATTTCTTTTTCGAGATCGGCCGCCGGTAATTCGGTCAGATACTTTTTCCAGGAGGACTGCATTTCCTCGGCAAGCGCGACGCAGTCTTCAATGGTAGAACTCGGCCATACTGCAACACTCTGCGTGATCCGCTGCAAGCGCTCGAGCCAGAGCTTCTGCGCCGAAAGTGTATGGGCTATGAATCGCAGTGCTTTCGGCGGTGCCGGGTTTGCCGCAGCCAACGCGACGAGGAACTCACGATTGGCCCAGTGGTCGTAGCTGAAATTGCGAAGAAGATATTCGTTGGTGTTCATCGGTCGACCTCCAATCCGCTACCGGCCTTGAATTGCGACGCCTTGCATAAAGACGATACGATGACCAAACAGTCCGTGGTCGAATTTTTATTGATGCTACGCGCTCTGTTTCTGACTTTAATCATTGCGCTTTGTCTCTCGTGTCTTGCCGCTCAGGCACAGACCCAGGCGGAGATTCGCCAGCGCTTGTTGCAATCGCTCGAAGCGGGCAGGCCGCAAGACGCGATTCCAACAGGAGAGCAGGCAATCGCGCAGTGGCCGAACGACCCGGAAATTCGTCACTTCCTGGGACTTGCCTACTTTAAGACGGCGCAACTCAAGCCGGCTCGCGAGCAACTGGAGCGTGCACGCGACTTGGACGAGAAAGACGCGCAAACACATTTTGACTTGGCGCTCGTGTGTCTGAGTCAGCAGGATTATTCCGCGGCTGCCGATGAACTTCAGGCCGTCGTGAAACTGACGCCTTCGAATCCGCTCCCACACGTCTTGTTGGGGCGTTCCTACTTAAATTCAAATCGCAGCGTGAAGGCCATCAACGAGTTCAAGACTGCGCTTCGGCTTGATCCAGCCATTCGCCTTGGACACTACCACCTCGGATTTGCGTACTCGAGTCTCGGCCGGAACGACGAAGCGATCGCCGAATACCGAACAGAACTGCAACGGTCAGGGGATCATCCCGAAGTGGTTTATGAGCTGGGCCACTCGCTGCTTGAGTCGGGAAAGTATGAGGAGGCGATCTCTCGCCTGCAACGAGCGGCGGCGTTGACGCCGCAGAATCCGGATGTCTGGTACAACTTGGGCAAGGCGCAGGTATTCGCCGGAAAAGTTGCGCAGGCCGAAACGTCCTTACGGAAGGCGATTGAGTTGAATCCGAAAGATCCGAG
>WNFR01002112.1_pt1 | contig 20734 bp, 20 predicted proteins | sample 5400221 | NCBI WGS metagenome assembly WNFR01 (sample SAMN13153357, study PRJNA577476) | soil metagenome | isolation source: 40 cm soil under Madrone tree | place: USA:California | collected 2016-06-14 | reverse complement strand
GGTCAGTGTCTTCTGCTTCTTGCAAACAACATCCCTCTGGTGAAGCCGCTGCCGCTGGTTTATGAGCTACCCATGCTGTCAGAGTTCTTCGAATCGCGCGTGCGGATTCAGGCACTTCGGGATGGTCCTGCTGGGTCACGGCTTGAAAGTTTCGCTCAAGCTTTGTCGGAGGCAGGATACGTCAGGAGGATAGCTCGCAGATACCTTCGAGCGGCGGAGCACTTCATCTACTGGACGGATCGGCACGGCATGCCGCTGTGTAAGGTGAACGAGCAATTTTTCGCGCGATTCGACCGCCACCTGAGTCGATGCCGGTGCCCACACTACGGCCATGCGGATCAGTGGACAGTCGGCCGTGGTGCGCGTATGTTCCTAACCTACTTGCAAGACACCTCGATCATCACTCCGCCGCCGTCGGTGAAGCTCACAATTCAAGATCCTGTTCTCTTGTCAGCCTTCTGTCAGTGGATGCGCCAGCAGCGTGGTACCTGCGATGTGACCCTCTACACCTACAGCATTTACATCCGCGAGTTCCTCTGGCGACTTGGAGAGCAGCCAAGCCGCTTTGATGCTCGCCAGTTGCGAGCGTTTATTCTCGAGAAGAGTCAGTCCTGCGGGTGGCCAACAGCCAAAAATTGCGTCAAGGTACTTCGCGTGTTCCTGCGTTTCTTGATCGCTAAGGGGCAATGCGCTGTGGGGTTGGATGACGCAATCCCCACTCTGGCTCACTGGCGTCTAGCTTCTTTGCCACGCTATCTTGCACCAGAAGATGTGGAGCGTTTAATCGCTTCCTGTGATCGAGCCTCATCGGTCGACAGGCGCGACCGGGCGATTTTGCTGCTGCTGGCCCGTTTGGGTCTTCGCGCAGGCGACATCGTGCATCTCCGACTGAGTGACATCGACTGGAAGAATGCATCGATACAGGTTTGCGGTAAGGGCCGCCGCCACGCGCGATTGCCACTGACCCAAGAAGTGGGTCAGGCGATCGTAGCCTACCTGAAGAAAGGTCGGCCGCGGACCAATGCCGATACGCTGTTTATCCATTGCCGTGCTCCGTATTGCGCCTTCCGTACTCCTGGTGCTGTCACGATGATCGTCGACAAGGCATTTCGCCGCACGGGCGTGGTGCGCCCTAGTCCAGGTGCCGCACATTTGCTGCGGCATTCATTGGCGACGGCCCTGCTATGGAAAGGCTCATCGCTCGAGGACATCGCCGCCATCCTGCGCCACTGCTCCATGGAGACCACGCAAATCTACGCGAAGGTGGATATCCCGGCTTTGCGAAAAATTGCACAGCCCTGGCCGGAGGCGCAGGCATGTTGACTCGAGCTATTGAGACCTATCTGGCTGTTCGCCGGGCAGCTGGTTTCGCGTTGAGAAACACAAGTTACCACCTAAGAAGCTTCGCTGCGTTCTCGGAGGCGAGGAAGCAGCATTACATTTCTACGGAAATCGCCATCGCTTGGGCGGGACTGGCACCATCGCTTGCAGAGCGTGCCCGTCGGCTGGGCACCATCATTCGATTCGCCCGATATCTCCGTGCTGAGGACGACCGCCATGAGGTGCCGCCAGCGATTTTCGGTAGGGTAGGATCAACACGGCCGACTCCTTACATTCTGACGCCCGAACAGGTCCGACAACTCATCGAATCAGTCTCACAGTCAGGATACAAGACTCTTCGCCGCGCGACCTACCGCACTCTGTTCTCGTTGCTGGCTTGCACTGGACTACGAGTGTCGGAAGCGATCGCGCCTGCGATTGGATGACATCACGCCAGATGGTCTGGTGATCCGAAGTACGAAATTCCGCAAGAGCCGCCTCGTCCCCCTGCATGAGACGACCCGAGCTGGACTCGAACGGTACCTCCAGCAGCGGCGCCCCTATGCCCCCTTCGAAGACCACGTGTTCGTGTCGGTGCGAAGAAAGCCGCTGTTAATCGAAGATGTCGACGAAGCATTCCGCACAGCGGTGAAGCGAGCTGGGCTGCCGTCGAGAATTGGACAGGCTCGGCCCACGCCTCATTCTTTGCGCCACACATTTGCCGTTAGAGCTCTCGAAACCTGCCCGAATGGCCGCGATACCGTCACCAAACACATGCTGGCGTTATCGACCTATCTTGGCCATAGCAAAGTGGCCCACACGTACTGGTATTTGGAAGCGGTGCCCGAGCTGATGCGGGACATCGCTGACCGTGCAGAAGAATTTGCCATGGGAAGGCGGACATGACCGCAAACGGCGGAAACACGCGGTCGAGGCAGGCGAGAAACCATCCCGACCGTCTCGCTCGATACCGTGGAACTGTCAAGAAATCTCGACGGCAAGCAGCGTCGAGGCTTGCCAGCGACAAAGACCCAATCGCGGAAGCCAAGACAAGCACGCCGATCGCACCACACGTCACCGCCTTCTTCGGGCAACGCCTGCCCATCGAACGCCACGCCAGCGAGAACACGCGCGACTCCTATGCGTATGCCTTCAGACTGCTCTTAGCCTTTGCCAGCAAACGCCTCCAAGTGACACCCTCCCAACTGACGGTGGAGCAAATCGATGCGCCGCTGGTGCTCGACTTTCTGAATGATCTGGAAACCACACGCGGCAATGGGCCCAACTCTCGAAACATCCGACTGGCCGCGATCAAGTCCTTCATGCACTTCCTGGAATATCGCGTACCGTCGGCGATCGAGCAGATCCGGCGCATCCTGGCGATTCCCGTCAAGAAAACCGAGTCGAAACTGGTCCGGCATCTGACGGCCGAGGAAATGCAGGCCCTTCTGGACGCGCCCGATCCAACCGGGTGGAAAGGCATTCGGGACCGCGCCATGCTGCACCTGTGCTACGCAGGAGGCTTACGCGCCTCCGAGCTGATCGGCGTCCGTCTGGACGATCTGAAATTACAGCCACAACCCAGCGTGCTTGTCCATGGCAAGGGACGCAGGGAACGGTGTCTGCCGTTATGGAAAACGACCACTTCGGCGCTCCGAGCCTGGTTGGCAGCGAGAGGAACCGTGCCTGTGCCCGAACTGTTCGTCAGTGCGCGCGGCGAATCCTTGACTCGCTCCGGGTTCGAATACATCCTGCGCAAGCACGTCCGAACTGCGAAGCAGCATTGCCCTTCGCTGACCACGAAGCGCGTGCACCCACACGTCCTGAGGCACACCTGCGCCTTAACTTTTCTACAGGCAACGAAAGATCTTCGAAAGGTCGCGCTGTGGCTTGGCCACGCGAAGACGCAAACCACGGAGATGTACACACGAGTCGACCCGGCGGTGAAACTCGAAGCCTTGGAATCGGTGGTGCCTCCGAAACTGCGCTCCGGGCGCTTCAAGGCTTCGGACAAGTTAATCGCATGGCTAGAGGCAGCCACTTTTATGTCGACCAAAAAGCAGTCAAAATGATCTACTGGCCGGCCATGCTGGAGGCAGGCTCCGCGTAACAGTACACGCCGCATTACAGCCGTTACGCATTGCAAGGCGTAAGGGCTCGAAGTAGAGGTCATGCACGCTGCGGGCGAGGCGCTTGGGAGCTTCGAGTCTGCCCTCGACGAACGCCTCGTAGATGACCACCTTCACGGTGACGTCCGTCAGTTCGCTTCTCTGCCATGCTTCCACCTGCTTTCGCATCGGTTCGAAGTTCCGCTGCATCCGATCCACGCCAACCGAGATGCAATCGATAAGTGAGAACGACTTCGAGTGTTTGGCGAGCACGGGAGTGAACACTCCCGGGACAATTTCTCCAGTTGACATCGGCCTTCGGCTAGACGGATTCGAGTGCAGTCTCCGACGCATCCGAGGACAAAGTGTGATGGCTGAAATGATGACAAACTCAACTTGACATGGTAAATTGTAATATGCAAATGTATTAATGCAATGCCCGAGCTGAGTCAATTCAAGGCGGAGTTCTTCAAAGCCCTGGCTCACCCCCTGCGAATCAGGATCTTGGACGAGTTGCGCCACGGCGAAGTCGGCGTGAATGATCTTTGCGCGCGCATGGATGTGGAGCAAAGCACGCTATCACAGCAGTTGGCCGTCCTGAGGAGTCGGAGCATTGTTGTTGGCAGGAAAGACGGACAGAGTGTTTTGTATTCGGTTCGCGACCCGGAAATCTTTAAGCTGTTGGATGTCGCCAAGAAGATTTTCAACAATCACCTGATCGACGTGAAAGACCTGTTGTCGCAGTTGACTGTTGCTTCTGCCAGCAGAGGCTAGGCCGCTTTTTTTGTGAGCGTATATTCAAATATCGTAATATTAGGTACTTCAGTTTTATTGACTGGCGACCCGTTGCCGAAACTCGACCGCACCGCATGTTCTCTGGTACCGCATGTTTTGCAGATGGGGTTTTCCTCAAAAGGGAGCCCCAAGGTGGTGCCCAGTGGATTTCTCTTCAGTCAGCAGAATCGTGCTTCCACAAGCAACCGTTCCAGAGCCTCTGTTACCGTCGCCTCGCCAGCTTCCGTGGCAATCCCGGATCCTCCTTTTCTCAGGCATCCCACCCTATTCGGCCAGAACAGCTCTGAACTAACCGTTGCGGGTAAGGACATGCTCAAGCGAGCAGCGGCCTGGCTGCAGCAGCACCGCGAAGCTCGAATTCTCATAGTCGGCTCATGTGATTCCAGCGGTTCGGAGACTTGCACGCAGACATTAGCTCAAGCGCGCGGAGCTGCGGCTAAGAAGTCCCTAGGGAGTTTCGGCATTGGCTCCGAGCAGATCGTAGGCGTCAAGGGTTGGGACAATCGTGATCACGGTTGCCGAACCTCAGATAGCAAGTGCCAGCAACTCGATCGCAGCGCCTTGATATTCATGGGCAGTTCTGTTGGACCTTGAAGGAGAAACCTTTGATGCGCGGTTCAGTTACGCGAATTTCACGGGACGGTGCGGGCAGCATTTTGGCCGAAGACGGGAAGGAAGTCCGCTTTGAGCGGTCCGGGGCAAGCCGCAACGGAGTAGACGATCTCAGGGTTGGGCACTGGGTGGAGTTTGAACTTCAGTACGGGTTTGAGCGGCCGAGCGCGGTAAACATCAAGCGGTTACATGGCGATGCCCGCCAACGTCCAGGGGCACCGAATCACTCGTAGATAGAGGTACCCGCGATATGGTCATAGGAGCTACTCAGGAGAGAGCTGCGGTCACGGCGCGCAGCTTCGTGATTTGGGGAGAGGAACTTTCCAAAAGAGGACGGTATGCAGCCGCAGAGAAACTCTACCAACGCGCGCAGGGTCTGGTTGAGAGGAGCTTAGGGCAGCACCATCCGATGATGGCTGAGGTGCTGGAGTGCTATTCCGATCTGCTTGTAAGAACCAATCGCCGCGCTGAAGGAATTGCGATGAAGGGCCGCTCGGAGGCGATCTGGAGGGCTTACGCTCCTCGTTCCTGTCGAACTCAGATTCAGGCCCACCCATTTCCAACCTGCTGGGCAGAACGAGAAGGTTCTGATTGACGCCGGGAGTGACGAGCGACCGTTCGCATGACTTGAGAGACACTGCCCTACTGAAAAGGGCACAGTCGGCAATTGGTCGAGCTCGAACTGCTGAGACGGTATCCGGACGTTTCATATTCAATGCCTGCCGGTGGTGGGGTTTTATCATCGCCGGGGGCTCTCCCAGGGTTAGTTTGGCTTACACGGAGAGCCTTAAATGTACTTTCCTGCGGAACACCTACTGGACAAGTTGCAAATCTCAGCCCAGGAGCTGAGCGACTTGGAGCAAAAGGGCATCGTTAAAGGACTCGCCAGGGCGGGGCGTGTCTTTTACTCGTCTCGGGATTTGTACCGGCTCAAGGGAATCCTGCTCTTCATGACTCGTGGCTTGACGCTCGAAGAAGCGCAAAGGCGAGTTGACCAGCCTGTGAAGGAAAGTTCTGCCGCTGAGAGCAGATAGAAGCCGAGGATACGGATGCAAGCACAGTCGCGGATGAAATCATGGCGAGAAGGGCCGGTCAATTGCTTTCTGCTCTGCACGATCCTCGCCAAGCAGACGCGACGCTTGGAACGACTGATGCCGGATAGGCGCATACCCGAACTGATCACGATTGCATTGAAAAACTGCGCGGACTACGAGCTCGCGCTGGACGTGGACACGGGAGCACCTGAAGTCGTTCGCAAAGAGGCGATGCGGATCGGCCGGGTGACGAGGCGACCCGCCGTTACTTCGGGCACCGAGCTATGGCAAGGAAGTCAGGTTGCAGATGCAGTGCCCGTCAGCGCTGGGCAGGTTACGACAGAAGGTGAGCCTGCAGACAAAACATCCCGTCGCGGCGAAGGCGCGATTGACATTCACCTTCCCGCGGGCAGCCCCGTCGATTCTCTTGTGTTTCGCCGCAATCTACATAGTGTTCAAAGGAAACATTCGATGAGTAAATCCAATGGTGTTGACCCAATGCAAGTCCGGCAGCTTCGAGCGATGGCAGAGAACTTGTGCACGCAAGCCAATCATCATCGCGAAAACCAGAATTACCCTGTGGCCTATGGACTCTACGGTCGCGCACTGTCCGTTGCGCAAGAGATCCCCACGTCCGAGCATGATGAGAACGCTCTCGTTGCTCGGATCCGGACAGACCAGCAAGCTGTTTTCGAAAGGTTGCGCTCCGCAGAGAATGGCCTGAAGAAGACTCCGTTGGAGAAAGCACAGAAGGTTGGCCGATAGAGTTCATGGCACAACCAAATAACTATCTCCTCTGCCTCTTGCCGTTACACTACATATTATGAAAGCTCCCTACCCTTGCATGGGAGACTCCCATTTCCTTCGATCTACTTAATAGGGGAGCATCCGCCACGACGACATTAGAAAAATTATCATGAACAATTGGCTGCCGAAATCTGTGCTCTGTCTTAGGTCTTATACGAAACGTATGTTCGTGGGGGACCTTCTCGCAGGAATCACCGTTGGACTGGTCGCCCTTCCCTTAGCGATGGCTTTCGCCATCGCATCGGGTGTACCTCCTCAAACGGGTCTGTACTGCGCAATCGTCGCAGGCTTTGCGATCTCAGCTCTGGGAGGGTCTTCAACCCAAATCGGCGGTCCCACAGGTGCATTCGTCGTCGTGGTATTTGGCATTGTTGCAAACCATGGCGTTGACGGCCTCTTCATGTGCACCTTGATGGCCGGAGTTCTACTCCTGATCCTGGGCGCGACGGGACTAGGGACCGCGGTCAAGTTCATACCCCGGCCCGTGGTCGTAGGTTTCACGAACGGTATTGCCGTCATCATCGCCAGCACCCAAATCAAGGATTTCTTCGGTCTGAAAATAGATAAGGTCCCGGGCGAGTTCGCATCTCGAATCCTGACCTATGCGCATAACTTTTCATCGTTCTCACCGCTTGAAACCACCCTGGCAGTTAGCGCGCTCGTCTTGATTATTCTCTTCATGATATTTGTGAAGAGAGTCCCTGGTTACATCGTTGCGCTGTTTGCCGGGACCGCAGCGGTGGTTATCTTCAAACTCCCGGTGGAAACCATTGGCACGCGCTTTGGCGGGATCCCGTCCGGACTTCCCAAGCTCATCATTCCTCACTTTCAGGTCGATCTGCTGCGGCCGCTGATCTCCCCAGCCATCACCGTCGCCATGCTGGGCGCGATCGAATCGCTGATGTCCGCCGTGGTTTCCGACCGCATGAGCGGCGATAAGCACAACCCGAACGTCGAACTGGTGGGCCAGGGAGTTGCCAACATTCTCTCTCCGCTGTTCGGGGGACTACCGGCCACCGGGGCGATCGCCCGAACGGCCACCAACATTCGCTCTGGCGCCAAGACGCCTGTTGCGGGAATGATCCACGCTCTAACGCTTCTCGCGATCGTTGTTTTTGCCGCGCCCCTGGCCCGGTTTATTCCGCTGTCCGTTTTAGCAGCCACTTTGCTGGTGGTCTCCTACAACATGGGCGAATGGCGGGAAATTCCCGAACTCTTTAAGCAGTCCCGGTTTGAGATTATCGCCTGGCTGGTGACGTTTCTTCTCACCGTCTTTGCTGATCTGACCGTGGCTGTAGAAGCGGGCATGATTCTGGCTGTGCTGGTGTTCATACGGAAAGTCACCCAAACCACCACGGTGTCAGAAGTGACCGCCGAATACATTCGTGAGGGGCATGTTCATATCTTGCAGCACAAAGAAATTCCGGCCTATGTCAGCATCTTCAGGATCCACGGCCCCTTCCTGTTTGGCGCAACCGACAAACTCGATGTCATTGTGAACCGTCTGCCTGATTTGCCGCCTATCCTCATTCTTAGGCTCCGGAATATGACCGCCATCGATTCGACTGGCCTGCAGGCACTGGAGAATTTTGCCGACCGGGTACACGAATCCAGGCGGCAACTCATTCTCTGTGGGGCGAGGGAACAACCGGAGATACGAATGCACGAGGCTGAATTTCATGAGCACGTGGGCGAGGAGAACATCTGCCACAGCGTTGCCGAAGCCCTGGACCGGGCCAAGAGCTTATACCCAGAAGTTGTGAACCGCCTTCCCGCGGGGACCACCTGGGGCCGAAGAAGCACTGACGCTTCACAGGCGACGCCCGCGGTGGCGGCATCATCGGGCACTGAGCCTTAGCCCTGGGAATGGAAACCGGATACCGTCGCAGATTGGTGGGGGGGACGTATGGCCCGCATAAAATCGGTTGAGCTAATCTACCCTGGACTTCTGTCATCAAGCCGTCGTGAAACGGTCTCATGAATATGCTTTCGCTGGGAGCGGGCTTTGCGCTGAGTGTCGCTGCATATTTGATCGGCGCTTTCGCTTCTCTAGCCTGCTGGCGAAAACCGGCGCTGGCTCGACGTATCTGTTGCAGCGCCGCCCTTGCAGGTGCGGCGCTGGGCGGACTAACCTCCGTTCTCGGAATTCTTCGAGGCACGCAGGTTACGTGGTCGGTCCCCTCAGGGATTCCGTTGTTTGCCTACAGCTTCTCCTACGATGCGCTGGCCGGCTTCTTCAATCTGGCTCTGGTGATCCCCGTAGCCGCGGTCTCCATTTACTCGTTCGGCTACCTGAAAGAATTCGAGGGCAAGAGGAACGTCGGCGTCTTCAGTTTCTTGTTCCACTTGCTGCTTCTCAGCTTAACGATTGTCTTTACCGCTGCCAATGCCTTCCTGTTCCTGATTGCCTGGGAAGTGATGGCGCTTGCGGCTTACGGGCTGGTGACGTTCTACCACGAAGACGGGGAGACCAGACGAGCGGGTTTGCTGTACATCATCATGGCGCACATTGACGCTGGGTGCCTGCTGCTTGGTTTTGCTCTGTTGATCCACGCCAGCGGCAGCGCTGAATTCGCCAGCTTCCGTCCCATCGCAACCCAACTCAGCAACGGACAGCAGACTGCCGCGTTTGTTCTGTTCTTCCTGGGGTTCGGCATCAAGGCGGGTGTCATTCCCTTCCACATCTGGCTGCCCGCGGCGCATCCGGTCGCGCCCAGTAATATCTCGGCGCTGCTTTCTGGCATCGTGATCAAAACCGGAGTCTACGGTATGACCCGCATTTTCCTGGATTCGCTCGGAGGAGTGCCGTCCTGGGCCGGCTTGCTGGTTCTCATCGTGGGGGTCGTCTCTGCCGTTCTCGGCGTCTTGTATGCCTTGATGGAGCATGACCTCAAACGGCTCTTGGCCTACCACAGCATCGAGAACATCGGCATCATTCTCATGGGCCTGGGCGCCGCTTTGATTTTTCGGGTTGCGGGACATCCGACCCTTGCTGCGGTGGCCCTGGTCGCTGCCATGTTCCACACCCTGAATCACGCGATCTTCAAGTGCTTGCTGTTTCTCGGAGCTGGATCGGTGCTGCATTCGACTGGGACGCGCAACATGGAGGAAATGGGCGGCCTCATCTGTCCCATGCCGGTGACTGCGTTCTGTTTCCTGATTGGCGCGGTTGCCATCTCCGGCCTTCCTCCGCTGAACGGATTTGTCAGTGAGTGGCTGACCTACCAGAGTCTGCTTGCCGGATTCGGCGCGATCAGCGGCTTGACGCGAATCCTGTTTCCACTGGCGGGTTCGATGCTGGCGTTGACCGGGGCGCTGGCCGCGGCCTGCTTTGTGAAAGCTTTCGCCATCACTTTCCTGGCCCTGCCGCGTGCGGCCAAATCCCGAGATGCGCACGAGGCGCCCCGCACCATGCTGATCGGCATGGGCTGGCTGACGCTGGCTTGCGCCGCCCTGGGCTTAGGTGCGACCTGGTTTCTCCCGGTATTCGACGCCATGACAGAGCAGTTGCTCGGACAGCGAGTCGCCACCCATCTGGTGACTGGCCATGGGCTGGTGCTTTCCGCAGGCATGCCCACGAGTGGCACGGTGTCGACTGCGGTCATCGCAGTTGGGCTCCTGGTTCTGATGCTTGCTGCGGTCCCCGTGGTGGCGATCGGGGTAAGGAGATTCGGGCGCAAGCGAGGGCCGGTGTGGGACTGCGGCTTGCCAGGACTCTCGGAAGAAAATGAATACACCGCCACCGCATTTTCCAAAGCATTGCGGATGATCTTCTCCGTCCTGTACAAGCCGCGCCGCGAGATTCAGGCCGTCTTCGATGTTTCGCCGTATTTTCCCAAAGAGATCCGTTTCGAAAGTGAGATCGAGCCCACCTTCGAGAAGCGGCTGTATGCTCCTCTGCAAGAGTTTATCTTCCGGGTCTCCAGCAGAATGCGGACCATTCAGGCCGGCAGCATTCATGCTTACCTGGCGTACATCTTTGTGACGCTCGTCTTGCTTTTGCTGTTCGGAGTGTGCAAGTGACCGAAGTGCTCACCAATTCATGTCTGCAGTTAGTGCTGTTATTGCTGGTCGCTCCCTTGTTCAGCGGCATGACCAAGACCCTGAAGGCCAGACTTCAGACCCGCCGCGGGCCGGGCGTCCTGCAATCCTACCGCGACATCTTCAAGTTGCTGCACAAGGGAATGGTGATTCCGGAGACCGCATCATGGATTTTCTCCGCCGCTCCCTACATGGTCTTTGCGACGGCCGTTCTGGTCGGACTCATGGTCCCCATGACTACCAGCCACGCCCCGCTCAGCCTGTTCGGCGGGGTACTTGCGGTGGTCTATCTTCTGGCGCTGGGTCGCTTCTTTCTTGCCCTCGGCGGACTCGACACAGGAAGCTCGTTCGGTGGTCTGGGCAGCAGCCGGGAAATGACGATTTCCGCAATCGCGGAGCCGGCCATGATGCTGGCGATTTTCACCGTTGCTCTGGGAGCGAACTCCACCAACTTGAGCGAAATGGCCAAGATCGCCGTGACCCAGAGCTGGAGGTTTTTGGCGCCTTCGCAGATGCTGGCCTTTGCGGCGCTCTTCATTGTGCTAATTGCCGAAACCGGCCGCATCCCGGTGGACAATCCGGCAACCCACCTCGAATTGACCATGATCCACGAAGCTATGGTCCTCGAGTATTCGGGACCGTATCTCGCTCTGCTTGAATGGGGCGCTTCCATCAAGCAGCTTGTGCTCATGACGCTGCTGGTCAATACCTTCTTTCCGTTCGGTTTGAGTTCTGACTGGACGGCCCAAACCGTTGGTCTCGGGTTGGTTTTCTATCTTGGGAAGTTACTCCTGCTCGCTTGCCTTGTAGTCCTGATAGAAACCACGAACGCGAAGCTGCGTCTATTTCGCGTGCCGGAATTGCTCATGGTCGCTTTTATCTTGGGAGCGCTCGCGCTCATTTCGACGTTTCTGTTCTGAAACTGCATATGCCTTTTGTCCCCAATCCGGAGCTTGGCAACAGGATCATCACCTTGATGGCGGCGCTGGTCCTCGTGCTACAGATCGCCGCGGTTGGACAGCGCTGGATCGTTTCCAGCATTCGCATTTTCGCGGTGCAGTCGTTTCTCCTGGGAGCGATCGCCGCCGTCATCGCCTACTTCAACCAGGCCAACCACATCTACATTGCCGCTCTGCTCACGGTGTTCTTGAAAGCGGGACTGCTTCCCCGGTTGCTGGAGCGCCTGGTGGAGAGAATCGGAATCAAGCGGGAGATTGAACCGCTGATCAATGTTCCGCTGTCCATCCTAATCGCAGGTGGACTGACTCTGTTGGGCTACGTGGTCGCCGAGTCTTTCCACCATCCAGAAGAGACCTCTGCTCGAGCGGCGCTTGGACACAACACGCTGGCCGTCGCCATCGCGCTGTTTCTTATCGGCTTCTTTGCGATGGTGAACCGGCGCAAGGCATTGACCCAGGTTCTGGGACTGCTTTCGCTCGAAAATGGCCTTTTCCTGGCTGCGATTTCGTTGACCTACGGAATGCCGTTGGTGGTTGAGATCGGCATCTTTTTTGATGTTCTGGTGGCAGTGATGGTCCTTGGCATTCTCGTCTTCCGTATGGGCGAGACGTTCGACTCCATGGACGTCAGTAAACTGCGGAAGTTGAGAGAGTAAGCGAACACATGATTCTGGTCTGGCTTCTTATCGTTCCATTGATCGCTGGTCCTCTGGCCTTCTTCCTGCGAAGACGACCCAAGATGGAATTGGTAAATGTCGCTGCCTTCGGCATTGAGCTAGGCCTCGCGGTCGCACTGGCGGCCCAGGTGCTTCGCGGCGGAGCGGCTTCGCTCTGGGAAGGATTCCTTTACGCCGACGCTCTCAGCGCGTTGGTAGTTCTCTTGTCGGCTTTTGCGGCTCTAGTCTGTTCCATCTATTCGGTCGGCTATTTTCGTCAGGAGGAGCGAAGCGGAGTGCTGCAAGAGGCCGAGAAACTGGGCGGCCGCTTCGCCGTCGATAAGTTGCGTGAGTACTACACTCTTACGCCCCTTCTGGTTTTTGCCATCATGTTGGTCGCTCTCGCCAACAATCTGGGAATACTCTGGGTGGCGGTGGAGGGAACCACCCTGGCGTCAGTGTTCCTGGTCATGTTTTACGGACGCGAGACTTCTCTCGAGGCAGCATGGAAATATGCCATCATCGGCGGCGTTGGCCTTTCCCTCGCGTTGTTCGGTACGATTCTGACTTACTATTCCGCTTATCGCGCCCTGGGCACGGACACCCTTGCGGGTCTGAACTGGTCCGCCCTCGCCGGGAACGCCGCCCAGTTTGACAAGCCGACCATGCGGCTGGCCTTCATCCTTATTCTGCTCGGGTATGGAACCAAGGCTGGCATCGCTCCTATGCACACCTGGAAGCCGGAGGCTTACAGTGAAGCGCCAATCCCCGGCGCAGCGATGCTCGCCACTGGGGTGCTCAACTGCGCTCTCTACGCGCTGGTGAGGTTCTACATTCTGAGTTCGAAATGCTTGGGTCCCCAGTTTGCCTCACACCTCCTGATTCTGTTCGGCCTCCTTTCGATGGGTGTGGCCGTTCCCTTCATCCTGGTGCAGAAAAACTTCCGGCGACTGCTGGCCTATTCGAGCATTGACCATAGTGGGGTCATGGTGTTGGCGCTCGGCTTCGGAGGGCCTCTGGGAATCCTCGGCATGCTCCTGCACATGACGTTTCATTCGGTGACCAAGCCCCTGCTTTTCTTTTGTGCCGGGAATGTCCAGCAACATCTGAACACCGATCTTTTCTCGAAGGCGAAAAGCGGGTTGATCCATTCCATGCCATTGACAGGAGCGGCATTTCTCATGGTGACGCTTGCCGTTACCGGTTCGCCTCCCTTCAGCTTTTTCCAGAGTGAGTTCACGATTCTGCGCGCTGGGTTCAACGGAGGCTATTTTGTACTAGCGATCTTCTTCATCTCCTTTCTCGTGTTGATTTTTTGCGGCTACCTAGTACACATCGCCAATCTGGTTCTCGGCGAGAACCCGGGGATACCTCGGGCCGATATGTGCGTCTGGAAAAAGTACTCTGTCGCGGGTTTGGCTGCGGTGATTGTCGTTATGGGCTTCTGGATACCAGCTCCATTGTTTCACTTGATTCAGAGTGCAGTGGGCATCGTGGTGAGTGGATGATGACGCCAGCCATGTCCGCAATGTTTGAGGCTCTTCGGCAGAAGTTCGGGCGACAGGTCCAGTCCGTGCGGGCCGACCGTGAAGATGAAGTCTATCTCCTTCTGAGTGATGCCGACATTCGACCCATCGCAGAGCATCTGCGAGGCCAGTTCGGGGCCAGGCTGGTGACGGTGTTCGCCGAAGACCGGCGCACTACGGAAGGCGTTTTCTGCAATTACTATGTCTTCGAACAAAAGGGTAGCGCTCAGTATCTAATCGTGCGCGCGCCGGTGCGGCCTGACAGTCTTGAGTTTCCCTCGCTCTCGGCTGAACTTCCGTCCGTGAACTGGCAAGAACGCGAAATCCAGGATTGGTTTGGACTTAAGGCGGTTGGACACCCGAATCCCCGCCGCGTCGCCTTGCACGACAATTGGCCCGATGTTTATCCCTTGCGCAAGGATTTTCTCCTGGAAACAGTATTGCCACCCTTCGAGGGAGAGCGCCATATCTACCGGCCTGCTTTGGGTGAAGGCGTGTTTCAAGTGCCCGTAGGGCCGGTCCATGCGGGCATCATCGAACCCGGCCACTTCAATTTCGCAGTAGCGGGGGAGCCCATCCTCTATCTACAGCTTCGAATGTTCTATACGCATAAGGGTACGGAAAAACTCTTTGAGAAACTCCCCATCCACAAAGCCGTCTTTCTGGCGGAGGGCATCTCGGGAGATTCGAGTTTTTCCCACGGCACAGCTTTTTGTCAGGCCATCGAACGCGCGGCTGGGTTTGAAGTCCCGCTGCGCGCGTTGGTCATGCGAACCATCCTGCTGGAGTTGGAACGAATCTGCAATCATGTCGCCGACATTGGGGCCATCGCCACCGATGTCGGCTTTGTCATAGCGAATGCCCATGCCAGCCGTTTGAAGGAGATGTTGGTCACCTTGAATGAGCAGATGACCGGCAATCGCCTGTTGCGAGGCATGGTCTGCATCGGCGGGGTGCGAAGAGGCTGGAATACCGCACAACTGGATGCGCTTCGCAGCGCACTGGATACTTTCGCACGGGAGTTTCAGGATCTGGTCAGTCTGATTGATTCCTCCGACTCCGCCCGTGACCGCCTGGAACAGACAGGCGTTCTGCGGCCCGAGAAGGCGCGGGACCTGGGTATCGTGGGCGTGGGAGGACGCGCCTCGGGTGTGGATCTGGACGTGCGGCGCGATCACCCTTACGCCGCGTATCCCCGCTACTCCTTCCGCGTGCCGGTCTACCAGGCCGGAGATGTCTTCCACCGCATGCAAGTCCGCATCGACGAGGTGGGTGAATCCATTGGCATCATCCGCAAGGCTGTGGCCGAGAATCTACAGGGGAATTTCCGTGTGCCCGTGCCGGCCATTCCGTCAGACCGCTACGCGCTGAGCGCAGTCGAGGGATGGCGCGGCGAAATCATCCATTGGATTCGCACCGGCCCCGACAATCATCTGCAACGCTGCAAGATCAAAGACCCTTCGCTGAATAATTGGCCAGCACTGGTGGAGGCTGTCCAGGGAAACATCATCGCGGATTTCCCAGTCATCAACAAGAGTTTCAATCTTTCCTACTCGGGGACGGACCGGTAAGCGATGTTCAAGATTCTTCAAAAAACGGTCAGCACGGGAATAGTAACTGTAAACTATCCCGCCGAGCCCGCTAAGATCTCCCAATGTTTTCGCGGACGTCCGAGCTTCGACTTCGATAAATGGAAAGACGCGCGACCTGCCGCCGAAGTGTGCCCAACCGGGGCCATTTCCCTGGCCGACAAAGCCGATTCGCGAAGAGTCACCGTCGATTACGGTCTCTGCGTCTTCTGCGGGTTATGCGCGGAGGCGTCGTCCGATCAAGCGGTGCGCATCACCCAAGAATTTGAGCTGGCGACGTCGGACCGCCGCAACCTGGTTCTTACGGCGGAATACACACTGAATGCCGACCGCACCCACCGCAGGTTGCACAAAGTTGATCGCCGGTTGGTGAATGCCGAAACGGACGTCGAGAGTCTTGGGGAGAAAGCGCGAGAACGAATCCATAAGCTCCTTGGGCGGTCTCTCGCCATCCGCGAAGTGGATGCGGGATCATGCAACGGATGCGAACTGGAGATTGTCGCTCTGAACAATCCGGTCCACGACATCGAGCGCTTTGGAATCCAGTTCGTTGCTTCTCCACGTCATGCAGACATGCTCCTGGTCACCGGCCCTGTCACGCGGAACATGGAACTTGCTCTATTAAAGACGCATCGGGCAATGGCGGAACCAAAGGTGGTCGTCGCAGTTGGTGCTTGCGGCATCAGTGGCGGCATCTTTGGCGTGAACTACGCGACTCTTGGAGGCGTCGATAAGGTCCTTCTGGTGGATGTTTACATCCCCGGTTGTCCACCCCGGCCACAAGCTCTTCTGCATGGAATCCTGCTTGCGGTCGGACGTCTGGCTGAACGACTTCACCACGACCGCGCGGGTTGACACGCAATATCGCATCTTTAGGTCCTGGCAGGGGGCGAGGAGTTTCGAAGCAGGCGAGAAGCGGAGAACAGAACCGCTCAGGACAGCCAAACTGAGCCGTTCGACATATGACCTGGCTGCCCAAGTCGGTAGTCTGCCTTAGCTATTACGACCGTTTCCGCTTCCTCACGGACGCATTCGCGGCTCTGGTCCTCTCTTTGCAGGTCTTTCCCGTCGCCATTGCGATCGCAGTTGCGTGCGGAGTACATCCGCTCTATGGAATTTCGTGTACGGCCATCGCTGGTCTGCTGGCGTCGGCTCTGGGAGATTCCAAGATTCGCGTTACCGCGCCGAGCGTTGTCTTCGTGGCAGTTGGTTCGAGCATTGTTGCCAGAGGGGGAATCCTCGCGCTCTCTCTATCCACATTGTTAGCGGGCGTTCTCTTGGTGTTTTTTGGGGCAATCGGACTCGGAGCAGGGATCCGGCGGCTTCCGCGTCCTGTAGTAGCCGGTTTCTCGACAGGCATTGCAGTTCTTGTTGTTAGCCAGCGAGTCCCCGATCTTCTAGGAATCGGTTCGCAACTTGCCACCGGTCGAGTCACCCGGGAAGCGCTAACGCCTATACGATATGCGGCGCAGATCGAGCCGCACGCAATCATTTTGGCGGTTGCGACCCTGATCCTGATGGTGGCGTGCAGAAAAGCGTCCAGGTACATTCCAGCCGGCCTTATCGCGGTCACCGCGGGAGCTTTGTTGGTGAAGTTCGGGTATTTCCCGGTGCGCACTATAGAATCGCTCTTCGGGGCAGACCTAGGACCGTTCTACCTACATCCATCGGACGCCTTCAGGCTCGATCTACTCGGCAGCATTCTTGCCCAGGGGTTTGCGATAGCAGTCCTGGTCGCCATTGAGTCGTTTCAAGCTATAGGCCTCGCAGCCAGCCTTACCGGCGAGCGCTTCAATTCAAACGGTGAGCTCTTTGTGCAAGGGGGCGTAAATTTAGCTTCTGCTTTCGCAGGGGGGCTGCCTGCTTCCGGAGTCCCCTCTCACACGCTCGACAATGCGCGTCTCGGTGCGCAAACTCCCATCGCTGGCATGGTACAAGCGGTCTTCCTCGTCGTGATGCTCCTTCTAATGGCCCCTCTCCTTCGGTTCATTCCACTGCCGGTGATTTCCGCGCTTATCCTGTCAAGCGTCTTCTGCATGACGAATTGGCGGGAAGTATTCCAGTTCATGAAAGTTCCACGGATTGAAGCAGCCGCGTGGGCCCCAATCTCTTTCTTGACGATCGTCCTCGACCTGCCCATAGCCATTGCCGTTGGTCTGCTCATCGGAATGTTTCTGCACATCCGAAAGAAGCAAGCGATTCTAAGCAAAGCTGCTCCGGGCCAGTCGCCCTGAGGCGATTCCATCGCGAGTCATCATACGTGCTGAACGCTTGAAACTGCTGAGGCCGTCCACTGCGCATATGCCGACCTTCTTGATCCGTTTTCTGATCTCACGCAGCTTTCCGGAGTAGGTCAGTTTGAAGAAAATCGTGTCGGAGGAGCAATCGAGATGCCAGTTGCCGAAGCGATCCTGCATTTAGGCCATGCTTTGTACCACGATCCCGCAATTGATGTAGAGTACGCAGGAACAGGCGGAGGATACTTTATGGCCCAGGAAGACCAAGATGCAGTTCTCTGCAGGACCGTCCTGGAACACCGCGAGGCCAAGGAGCACGAGGCCCGACTTGATAAGGAAGCTAAACGCAAAGGGTATTCTCTGAAGGACCAGGCGCACATGCCACATTTTCTGGGCGATCGTCTCTTTAGAAATTCTGATTACCCGAACGTGGAAAGCAAATCAAACGGCTTACGGCAGAACTCCGCGAATTGGGCGAGAAGAGCATTCGCTTGGCGGAGCTGCACTCGCGGGACTGCTGCGTATCCGCATATGGGAAGCTGCCTTTAACTCCACGTCCTTCCTGCTGTCCTCCTCCTCATTATCGACTTGAGCGTCACTCTCAAGGGTCGAACCACACATAATAATGTAACGGGCGACACTTGAACTGCAAAGACGATACCGAGATATTGGGGGCCAGTCTGACTTACGAATGCAGGTTGCCACTACCACTTTATCTTCTTCAAACGCAGCTTTCGAGAAATCGCGATACGCTTCCTACTAGCCTTTGCGAAACCCTTCTTCTTCCGCGGCATATTCAGCGCTCCATATATAGCTTCACTCGAATCTCGCATCTGCATGGATTACGAGCCGGGTTTCGCGCAGATTACAACTTTTCCATCGCCGTTTTCTGCGATCGTTCCATTTCGGGAGAACGCAGATCGCAGCGGGAACAGTGCAGTCTGTTCTCGCAAGCAGAGCGTCACCGAGTAGTGCGTTCCGAAGGGTTGCATCAGTACGGACGCGGGTTGCCGCGTGCAAGACTGCTAACCTTCACCACGAACTCGCCTGTTCCAGCCAGAAGTGGACACGCTTCAGCGGGTCACTCCAGGTTCTTGGTAAAGCAAGGCCATCGGATTGGCCGGCCCATAACCTTTCCCAATGGCCAGGCTAGTACGGATGGCCGCTGTGATGAAATCCTTGGCAGCAGTCACGCTTTCTCGAACTGTTTTCTTGTGGGCCAGATTGGCCGCAATGGCCGAAGCGAAGATGCAACCGGTACCGTGCGTGTTCTTGGTGCCGATACGCTCAGCGCGAAACTCAGTGAATTCACGGCCGTCGTAGAGGACGTCGGCGGCTATGTTTTTGAGATGACCACCCTTGACGACGACGTTTTCTGGTCCAAGGTCGCGGATCGCCCGGGCGGCCTCTTTCATTTGCGCAAGAGTTTTGATTTCGCGTCCCGTGAGCGCCCCGGCTTCATGCAGGTTGGGTGTGACCACGGCGGCTAGCGGCAGCAATTTGGCCTTGAGAACCGCGATGGCGGCGGGTTTCAGCAGCGGGGCGCCACTTTTGGCGATCATCACTGGGTCCACGACCAGCAGTCCTAACTTGTGGTCGGAAATTGCCGCTGCAACCGCGTCGATGATTGGGGTGCTCGCGAGCATTCCTGTCTTTACCGCATCGCAGCCGATGTCGCTTACGCAGGCTTCGATCTGCTTCACCACGAACTTCGGCTCGATCTCCAATACCCCGTAGACCCCGGTCGTATTTTGTGCTGTGAGTGCGGTAATTGCGGTCATGCCAAAGGCGCCTAACGCCGAGACCGTTTTCAGGTCGGCCTGAATCCCGGCCCCACCGCTGGAATCGGATCCCGCGATGATTAGGACGCGAGGAATCTTCAACAGTCACCTGCCTTCTCGTCGTGAAATCGCGCGCCCGTCAGATCGGCCACCGTTCCATCTTCCAAGCCATTTCCCAGAACTGCCACTCATAGCGACTGCTGGTGAGAAATGCGGCCTCCAGCTTCTGCAAGTCGCGTTCGGGCAGACCTGCGGCGAGACTGTCGAGCAGGTCGCGGCACCACTCCGCCAATTCGGCAAATTCCCTTGAGCTGTACATAGCGATCCATCTGGCGTAACGTTTTTCGCTGGGGGCGGCTTGCATAGCCAAGCGCCGGCCGATTTCGCTGAAAGCCCACATGCAAGGTAACAACGCTGCAACCAACTCCGCGAAATCGCCCGTCGCTGCTACTCGCAACAAGAAATCGGTGTAGCCGCGAGTGGTGGGCGCGGTAGGCTCCCGCTCCAGTTGATCATGGCTGATCCCGAACTCGGCGGCGTAGGCCCGGTGCAGGTTCATCTCGGTTTCCACGGTTTCCTTGAGCAGCGTGGCGAAGCGAGTCATCGTCTCCAGGTCCGGACTGCGCGCGGCGGCCAGAGCCAAGAGCCGCGCATACTCGCCGAGGAACACGTAATCCTGTCGCAGCCAAAACTGGAATCTCTCCAGACTTAGCGTTCCGTCGCCAATACCTCGCACAAACGGGTGTTGATGTTGCGCCTCCCAAATTCCGGCCACTTTCTGGCGCAGGAGCTCGGACAATCGCTCCGCCATCGCTTCATTCTCCTCGGTCCAGGGGAACACCCGCGGCACAAGCCATGGCGTCCCAAAACATCAGCTCATAGCTTTGTAGCATGCGCGCCGCCAGGTGAATGAGTCGTGCGGGTACACCCCGATCAAGACCATTTTGAATGATGCCCAGAGCTTCCTGCTCGAAAGAGGGCATATTCGCAAAAAGGTCGAAGAAGCCAAGCGCCGACGGCGCAATGCCGTACTTCTCATGGAGGGCCTTGTGCATCCGGCCGCAGTTGGCCCCCCAAGCAGGTAAGTTGATCAGGAACGCGCCGGCCAGTTCTGCATCGGAGCCATAGAGCGCGAGCCAGGCGACGAAAGTGCAGTACGCGTGTGCCGCCGGCAAGGGCTCGAAAATCTCCAGATCGCCAGTGTTGAGCCCCAGTACCCTCGTGAAGGCGTGAAGCGCATCCAGAGCAGCCGCTTCGCCTTGGAGTACA